>JGI24025J20009_10000240_pt1 | contig 42897 bp, 39 predicted proteins | sample Cruoilmetagenom3_FD_20009 | JGI IMG/M metagenome (IMG submission 20009)
CGGATGTCGTTAGGGCACAGGATGGTAATTATGGCATGCTTAGCTGGTACTGGTTGCCGCATTTACCGATGGTTTGGCTGTTCTTCGTATCGGCCTTGGCTGAGACCAACCGCCCTCCGTTCGACCTTCCCGAAGCTGAATCCGAACTCGTAGCAGGCTATCAGGTCGAGTATTCCTCGACTCCGTTCCTGCTTTATATGATCGGCGAGCTGATGGCGCTGGTGTTCATGACCGCCATGATGACCATCCTGTTTTTCGGTGGCTGGTTGTCACCAATCCCGGGCCTACCAGACGGTATCTTGTGGTTCGTTGGTAAAATGGCCGTGTTCTTCTTCCTCTTCTCGATGGTGAAGGCTCTGGTTCCACGGTATCGCTACGATCAGTTGATGCGCCTTGGCTGGAAAGTCTTCCTGCCACTATCGCTCGGCTGGGTCGTGATTGTAGCTGCGTTCGCGCAATATGGTGTCCCGGGCTATGCCCGCTGGGCTGTGGGGGGCTGATCTGATGGCTGTAACTCTAGACCGCGTAATCAAAAACTTCCTGCTTAAGGATTTCCTGAGTGGTTTTGCTTTGGGGATGAAGTATTTCGTCAAACCCAAGTACACGATCAACTACCCGCACGAGAAGGGCGCGCTGAGTCCTCGTTTCCGTGGGGAGCATGCGTTGCGACGGTATCCGAACGGCGAAGAGCGTTGCATTGCCTGTAAATTGTGCGAAGCGATTTGCCCTGCGCAGGCGATCACGATTGATGCCGAACCGCGCGAAGACGGCTCTCGCCGGACTACGCGCTATGACATCGACATGACGAAATGCATTTACTGCGGTTTCTGTCAGGAAGCTTGTCCCGTGGATGCCATCGTTGAAGGCCCGAATTTTGAATATGCGACCGAAACACGCGAAGAGCTTTTCTATAATAAAGAAAAACTGCTCGACAACGGTGCCCGCTGGGAAGCCGAGATCGCACGTAATATCGAACTGGATGCGCCCTACCGTTAAGGGCAAATAACACCGCTTGAAGCGGGATGAAAGAAGGGACAGATTATGGTCATAGCGACCTTGTCATTTTACCTATTTGCGTTCACCGCAGTGGCGTCCGCAGTTTTTGTGGTGCTGTCACGCAATCCGGTCCACTCGGTTTTGTGGCTGATTTTGACGTTCTTCTCGTCAGCGGCTTTGTTCGTTCTGCTTGGGGCAGAGTTCATCGCCATGCTGATGCTGATCGTTTATGTCGGCGCTGTCGCGGTGCTGTTCTTGTTCGTTGTGATGATGCTGGACGTTGATTTTGCCGCCTTGCGCGGTTCGGTGGCAGGGTATTTGCCGCTGGGTCTGACGATCGGGTTCATCCTGTTGTTGGAACTCGGTATCGTCTTTGGCAATTGGGTTTTCGCAGAAAACGCGCCGAGCTTGCGCGCCGCTATTACGCCCGCGCCAGAAAACGTCGAAAACACCGTAGCGCTCGGACAAGTGATCTACACCGATTATGTGTTCTTGTTCCAGACAGCCGGACTGATCCTGTTTGTTGCCATGATCGGAGCGATCGTTTTGACTATGCGGCATCGTCCAAATGTTAAACGCCAGGACATTGTCACGCAGATTTATCGTGATCCGAAAGACTCGTATGAAATGAAAGACGTAAAACCGGGGCAAGGGATATGATTGGACTCGAACATTACCTGACGGTCGCTGCAGTGTTGTTTGTGATTGGCATTTTCGGGATTTTCCTGAACCGGAAAAACGTCATCGTTATTCTGATGTCAATTGAGTTGATGTTGTTGGCGGTGAATATCAACTTCGTCGCGTTCTCGGCGCATCTGGGCGATCTGGTTGGCCAAATATTTACCCTGTTTATTCTTACCGTAGCGGCCGCCGAAGCCGCCATTGGTCTGGCTATTCTGGTTGTATTCTTCCGCAACCGTGGCGCGATTGACGTTGAAGACGTCAATGCGATGAAGGGGTAAATGATGCCTACGATTATTCTCTTTGCCCCGCTGGTTGGTGCGCTGATTGCCGGTTTCGGCTGGCGCATGATCGGTGAGCGGAACGCGCAGTTGGTAACGACCGGATTGTTGTTCCTTTCGGCGTTTCTGTCGTGGATCGTATTCTTTGGCGATTTCGACCACGTGCGGACGATCGCGTTGTTCCGCTGGGTCGAAAGCGGAAGCCTGTCAGTTGACTGGGCGATCCGGATGGACCGCTTGACGGCGATTATGTTGGTTGTGGTTACTTCTGTGTCCAGCCTCGTGCATCTGTATTCGATCGGCTATATGAAGGACGACCCGCAGTGGCAGAAGGGCGAAAGCTACAAGCCGCGCTTCTTTGCGTATCTATCGTTCTTCACCTTCGCGATGTTGATGCTGGTAACCTCTGACAACCTTCTACAAATGTTCTTCGGCTGGGAGGGCGTCGGTGTTGCTTCCTATCTGTTGATCGGTTTTTACTACCGTAAACCGTCGGCGAATGCGGCGGCGATGAAAGCCTTTATCGTTAACCGTGTTGGTGATTTTGGTTTTGCATTAGGTATTTTCGGTATCTTCATGATGACCGACAGCATCAACTTTTCGGACATCTTCACCCAAGGTCATCATTTGGCTGAAACATCGTTCACTTTCCTTTATATGGACGTGAACGCAGCCGAGGCGATTACTCTGCTTCTGTTTATCGGTGCGATGGGTAAATCGGCACAGTTGTTTCTGCATACATGGTTGCCAGACGCGATGGAGGGGCCGACACCGGTTTCCGCCCTTATCCACGCCGCGACGATGGTTACCGCCGGTGTTTTCCTGGTGGCTCGTATGTCGCCATTGTTTGAATATGCGCCGGGTACGTTGGCATTTGTGACTGTGATCGGGGCGAGCACTGCGTTCGTTGCCGCCACGATTGCGCTGGTTCAAAATGATATCAAACGCGTGATTGCCTACTCAACCATGTCACAGCTCGGGTATATGTTCGCTGCTGCTGGTGTTGGCGTTTATCAGGCCGCGATGTTCCACTTGTTCACACACGCTTTCTTCAAGGCGATGTTGTTCCTTGGAGCTGGCTCGGTAATTACCGCGATGCATCACGAGCAGGACATGCGGAACTATGGCGCGCTGCGCAAGAAAATCCCGTATACATTCTGGGCGATGATGATAGGTACTTTGGCAATTACAGGTGTCGGCATTCCGCTCACAAGTATCGGTTTGTCCGGTTTCCTGTCAAAGGATGCTATCATCGAAAGCACGTATGCCGCCGGTTCTTCAGTGGGCGAATACGCTTTCTGGATGCTTGTACTGGCCGCCGCAATGACCAGTTTTTACAGCTGGCGTTTGATGTTCCTGACTTTCTATGGCGAAGAAAAAGGCGACAAGCATACGCATGACCACGCACATGAAAGTCCAATGGTTATGATCGTTCCGTTAGCAGTATTGGCCATTGGCGCCGTGTTTGCTGGTATGTTCTTTTACAACGACTTCTTCGGACATGACGTTGCCGAGTTCTTCTCGGTCGCGATCTACACGAACCACGAAACCAACCACGTGCTGCATGACGCACATGAGGTGGCAAACTGGGTTAAGGTTTCGCCGTTCATTGCAATGGTTGTTGGATTCCTGACGTCTTACTTGTTCTACGTTGTCAAACCCGACCTTCCGGGTGCCTTGGCAAAACGGAATCCGGGACTTTACCAGTTCTTGTTGAACAAGTGGTATTTCGACGAGGTTTACGACTTCTTGTTTGTGCGCCCTGCGAAACGTCTTGGCCACTTCTTGTGGAAGCGCGTTGACGGCTCGATCATCGATGGCACAATTAACGGCATCGCAATGGGTTTCATCCCATTCCTGACACGGGCGGCGAGCAAGGCTCAGTCCGGTTACCTGTTCCATTACGCATTCGCGATGATCCTCGGGGTCGTTGCCATAATTACATGGTTCGCCATTTTCGGAGGGGCGCACTAATATGGATAACCTTCTTTCCATCGTCACCTTCCTGCCGCTTCTAGGTGTGATCGCATTGCTAATGTTGCGCGGTGATGACGCTATGGCCGTTCGCAATGTGAAGCTGATCGCTATGTTTGTTACGACTGTGACATTTCTAGTATCACTGGTTGTTTTTCAGAATTTCGACCCTTCGAATACGGAGTTTCAAATGGTCGAAGAAGCCGCTTGGCTTGGTGGGCTAAGCTATAAACTGGGCGTTGACGGAATTAGCATTCTGTTCGTGATGCTGACAACCTTCATGATGCCGATCGTAATCGGTGCCAGCTGGAAGGTAGAGCATCGTGTCAAAGAATACATGATTGCCTTCCTGTTGCTGGAAACGCTGATGATCGGTGTGTTCCTCGCGCTGGATCTAGTGTTGTTCTACGTGTTCTTCGAGGCCGGCCTTATCCCCATGTTCCTGATCATCGGTATCTGGGGCGGTAAAGATAAAGTTTATGCGGCGTTCAAATTCTTCCTGTATACACTGCTCGGTTCGGTTCTAATGCTGATCGCGATGATCGCGATGTGGTATGATGCCGGTACAACCGACATTGTTCGCCTGTTGGATCATGAGTTCTCGTCAAGCACGATCTCGGTTCTAGGCTGGCAGATCGTTGGCGGTACACAAACCCTGATGTGGTTGGCATTCTTTGCGTCCTTCGCGGTGAAGATGCCGATGTGGCCCGTGCATACCTGGCTTCCTGATGCGCACGTGCAGGCGCCGACTGCAGGTTCTGTGGTTCTGGCTGCAATCCTGATCAAGATGGGCGGCTACGGCTTCTTGCGGTTCAGTTTGCCGATGTTCCCGATTGCTTCGGATTTGATGCAGAACTTCGTGTTCTTCCTGTCCGTAGCTGCGATAATCCTGACCTCGCTGATTGCGTTGGCGCAAACCGATATCAAGAAGCTGATTGCATATTCTTCGGTGGCGCACATGGGCTTTGTGACGATGGGTATCTTTACGTTCAACCAGCAGGGTCTTGATGGTGCGATTTTCCAGATGATTAGCCACGGCTTTATCTCGGGCGCGTTATTCCTATCCGTCGGGGTGGTTTACGACCGGATGCATACACGTGAAATCGAGGCTTATGGTGGCCTTGCTATCCGTATGCCAATCTACGCGATGATCTTCATGTTGTTTACGATGGGCAACGTCGGCCTGCCCGGGACCTCTGGTTTTGTTGGAGAGTTCCTGACGCTGATTGCGGTCTTTAAGGTCAACACATGGGTTGCGTTCGGCGCGACTTCCGGCGTGATCCTCTCGGCTGCATATGCGTTGTTCCTGTATCGGCGTGTTGTGTTTGGCGATTTGATCAAGGAGAGCCTGAAGGGCATCAAAGATCTTGATAATCGCGAAAAACTGATATTCGCACCGCTGGTCTTTTTCACGCTGTTGCTTGGTATCTATCCGGTGCTGGTGTTGGACGTTATCGGCCCCTCAGTCGAGGCGCTGGTGCATAATTTTGAATCTGTTGTTGGCGCGGCCGGTCCCGCCACCGTAACGCATTGATCGGGTGAAGATATGCTGAGCAACGATATTTCTGTAATCCTTCCCGAACTTGTGTTGGCCGTTTACGCAATGGCCGCGCTAATGTTTGGAGTGTGGTCAAAAAAGCAGCAAGCCGCATCGAACCTGATTTTGTGGGTGACGGCACTGGTTCTTGTTGTGACGGGGTTCTGGGTAGGTTTGATGCCGTCCGGTGCGCACTTTGCGTTTAACGAGGCCTTTATCAGCGACGGGTTCGCCCGTTTCGCCAAAGTTGTCATACTTTGGGGCGCTGCGTCGATTTTGTTCCTGTCGCAAGAGTACCTGCATAAGAATAGTTTGCTGAAGTTTGAATTCCCGGTTCTGATCGTTCTGGCCACTGTCGGGATGATGATAATGGTTTCGGCCGGTGATCTGATGTCTTTGTACATGGGGCTGGAACTGCAATCGCTTTCGCTCTATGTAGTCGCCGCCTTCCGCCGCGACAGTCTGCGATCTTCCGAGGCAGGCTTGAAATACTTCGTTCTTGGAGCGTTATCGTCGGGTCTGCTGCTATACGGCGCTTCTCTGGTCTACGGTTACACTGGATCGACCGTATTCACCAATATTGCGTCAGTGGTCGAGAGCGAAGGCATGTCGCTCGGCCTGCTGTTCGGCATGGTTTTCCTCGTTACCGGCATGGCATTCAAAGTTTCCGCCGCGCCGTTCCACATGTGGACTCCGGATGTGTACGAGGGATCTCCAACGCCGGTTACCGGTTTCTTTGCTACCGCCCCGAAAATGGCTGCGGCTGGCATGCTGGCGCGTGTTCTGCACGATGCTTTCGGACATGCGGTCGCCGACTGGCAGCAAATTCTGATCTTCCTGTCGATCGCTTCGGTATTTCTGGGTTCCATTGCGGCTATCGCCCAGACAAACATCAAGCGTCTGATGGCATATTCGTCTATCGCACATATGGGATTTGCCTTGATGGGGCTTGCCGCAGGTTCCGAAGAAGGTGTGCAATCGCTGCTGATCTATATGGCAATTTATGTCACCACCAACGTCGGTGTTTTTGCCTTCATCCTGAATATGGAGCGTGACGGTCGCCCGATCACGGATATCAAGTCACTTAGCATGTATTCACGTGTCGCACCGGCGCGGGCGGCTGCGCTGGCGGTGTTGATGTTCAGTCTGGCGGGCCTGCCGCCGCTGGTCGGGTTCTTCGCCAAGTTTTACGTCCTTACGGCAGCTATGAACGCAGGCTTGGAGTGGCTGGCAATTGCTGGTGTAATCGCCTCGGTCATCGGTGCGTATTACTATCTACGTATCGTGTTCCTGATGTATTTTGGCGAAGCTGGTGAGGCGTTGAACGGCAAGATGTCGAACATCCACTGGGTTTTCCTAGGTGGATCATCAGCGGCGATGGTGTTGGGTATTGTGAACCTTTTCGGGGTGGAAACACTTGCCGGAATGGCCGCAGCAACCTTGCTTAGCTAACCAATGGCAATTTGGCCAGATGGTGTTGATCGGGTGGTTTTTGAAACCCTTGATAGCACCAACGCCGAGGCCATTCGCCGAGCCAAAGACGGCTTGCGCGTCCCGACCTGGTTTTTCACCGCCGAGCAGACACAAAGTCGTGCCCGGCGGGGGCGGCCTTGGGATGCTGGGAAGGGGAACTTTTCCGCTTCGTTGCTCATGCGACCTGAGGGTAAGCTTGAAGACGCCGCGCTTCGATCCTTTATCGCTGCACTATCACTTAGAGAGGCGTTGGTTGAAGTTTGCGGACGCGAGGACCTTTTTTCGCTGAAATGGCCCAATGACGTATTGCTAAACAATCGCAAACTGGCGGGTATCCTTCTGGAAAGCGGCACCGATAGATTTGGAATGTATTTATGCATCGGTATTGGTGTTAACCTTGTAAACGAGCCCGACCCAACCTTTATAGAAGAGGGCGCGTTCGCTCCGATTAGTTTGCGTTCCGTCACCGGACTTACAATAGACCCGCTCGATTTCCTGAATGCACTCGCGGCCGCCTTCGAGCGGTGGGAGCAAGTGTTTCAGAGAATGGGATTTTCGCCGATCAGGACAGAATGGCTAAACCACGCCACGCGGCTTGGTGAGGTTATCACGGCGAAGATGATGGACCGGGTCGAAACTGGCGTTTTCGAAACTGTAGACGAGACGGGGGCAATTGTCTTAAGAACGCCAAAAGGTTTGCAGCGGATTTCTGCGGCAGACATCTATTTCGGAATGGAGGCATAGAGATGCTCCTAGCCATTGATGTTGGTAACACGAACGCCGTTTTCGCAATTCACGACGGCTTAAAAATAATTGGAGAGTGGCGCTGCTCTTCGGACTACCGCCGGACAGCCGACGAATACTTTGTCTGGCTGAAGCGTTTGATGGATCACGAGCGTATCGAGGGCCGCATCAACGAGGTTATCATATCTTCGACGGTTCCCCGCGTGGTGTTTAACTTGCGTGTTTTGGCGGATCGCTATTTTGATTGCCGCCCGATTGTCGTTCGCCGCGGTGAAGTCGATCTAGGTGTTCCGATAAGGGTTGATGAGGGGACCGGAATTGGCCCTGACCGTCTGGCGAATACAGTAGCGGCTTACGATTTATATGGTGGAAATGTTATTGTTGTCGATTTCGGAACGGCTACGAATTTTGACGTTGTAGGGCAGGACGGAGCCTATGAAGGTGGCGTTATCGCCCCTGGAATCAACCTTTCCCTAAGTGCGATGAGCGATGTTGCTGCGGCATTGCCGCATATCGACGTCTCGCGACCGGAAAAGGTAATTGGAACGAATACGGTTGCGTGTATGCAATCCGGCATTTACTGGGGCTATATCAGCCTGATTGAGGGCGTATGTAAACGGATCGCGGAGGAACGCGGTCAAGAAATGAAAATAGTCGGAACTGGTGGTCTAGCCACTTTGTTCGCGCAGGACACTGATGTCCTTAAAGAAATTAATACAGACCTGACGATCCACGGACTTGTGTTGATCGCAGCGTTAAACAGAAAGAAAAAATAAATGTCTAAAAAAGATCGATTGATCTACCTGCCCCTCGGTGGCGCGGGTGAAATCGGGATGAACATGTATCTGTACGGATACGGTCCCAAAAACAACGAACGGTATATGCTGGTTGATGTGGGTGTGTCCTTTCCGGATATGGATACCACGCCGGGTGTTGATCTGATCATCGCCGATGCTTCGTATGTCATTGACCGTGCGGACCGTCTTGACGGTATCATTATCACCCACGCTCATGAAGACCACATTGGCGCTATTGGATTGCTATATCCGCAACTTAAGGCTCCGATATTCGCCCGAAAATTTACGGCTGCGATTGCGACTAACAAGATGGAACGCTCGGGTCAGAATCCGGATGCGATCAATGTAGTGCCTGAATGGCCAGCGCAAGTTGAGATCGGTCCGTTTACGGTCGGTTTTGTGCCAATCTCGCACTCCATTCCCGAGGCGTCAGCGCTGGTGATTGATACGCCAGTGGGTAGGGTCGTTCATTCGGGCGATTTCAAAGTTGACGCAACGCCGTTGGTGGGCGAACCCTTTGATCCTGAAATGCTAAGCGAAATTGCTAAAGACGGTGTTAAGGCACTGATTTGCGATTCCACCAACGTGTTTGCCAAGAACCCTGGACGTTCCGAGGCCTCCTTGTCGAAGGACATTCACGCGCTGATGTCGACCGCAAAAGGAATGGTGTTCGCAACCACATTCGGCTCCAACGTTGCCAGACTTAAAACACTTGCACAGGCAGCAACGGACGAAGGGCGTTCGGTTGTTGTTGTTGGGCGTGCGATGGATACGATGATTAAGACTGCCTTTGCCACTGGCGTGCTTACGAATTTTCCACCTATCGTTGACCTTGAGGATTCCGGAAATATCCCGAGAAACCAAATGTTCGTTCTGGCGACCGGTTCACAAGGTGAACGGCGGGCGGCTACGGCCGGTCTTGCGCGTGGAAAGTATCGCGGGCTGGAACTTAAAGACGGCGATACGTTCCTGTTTTCGTCTAAAACCATTCCGGGCAATGAAAACGCAGTCGCCTATATCCTGAACCAGATGGCGGAGAAGGGCGTGACTGTGATTGATGACAGCGATGGTCGCTACCACGCGTCCGGACATGCGAACCGCCCTGATCTTGAACAGATGCACGCGTTGATGAAAGCCGACGTTGTTATTCCTATGCACGGTCAGTACCGCCATTTGCGCGAACACGCCGAACTTGTTGAGAGTAACGGCAACAAGGCCGTCGTTGCACCGAATGGTTCGATGGTTGACCTAACCAACAAGCCCAAGATCGTAGAGCACATCGAAACAGGTAGAACCTATCTCGATGGAAAACAGTTGATCGGCGCGATGGACGGAATCGTGCGCGAGCGCTTGCAAATGGCATTGCGCGGTCACGTAGTTGTTTCGTTGGTGCTCGAAGAAGATGGCTCCATGATCGACGGTGCTTGGGCCGAAACGATCGGATTACCGGAAGATGCGCGGGTTTCGGGGGGGCTAAGTGGGCAACTTGAAGAGGCCATTGATAAGGCGTTGGGGATGGCCAACCGAAAGACCCTGAATAGTGACGAAGGGATCGAGACGCTGGTCAGCCGAATTTCAAACCAGATTTGCAACGATATTGTCGGCAAAAAGCCGGTTTGTACGGTTTTGATTAACAGGTTGATTGCTGAATAAGTAACGCTTCAAACAAAAATAAAAACGGCCTCGCAGATTTTGCGGGGCCGTTTTTTTTAATTCTTATGGATATTCTTTAGTTATTCAGGCTTTGGAGTATCTTCCGGTTTCACTGTTTCCGATTCGACAGTCTCCACCTTTTTCTTGGTAACCCGTCGCTTGCGCGGTTTTTTGACAGGCTCTTCAACAACCGTTTCTTCCGCAACAACCACTTCTTCAGGGGGGGTGATCTCCTCAACTACTGCTTCAGTCGCTTCCACAACTTCAACTTTTTTAGGAGAGCGACGGCGCCGAGGTTTCTTAGGCTCTTCGGCGACGGTGTCTTCGGCTTTCGCTTCGACGGGCACCGTTTTTTCCTTAACGGCAGCAACTTGAAGCGCTTCTTCCCGTAGCGCGCGTAGATCACGTGTCAGAAATGCGGGCATGTGATCGCCCATTCCAACTACATTCGCCCCACCATCGCGTCCACGCCCGCGGCCGCGAGTCGGGCGACGGTTTGTTTCTGGTGCAGCGCTATCCGCGCGCCGGTTATCGTTCCGGCGACTAGTACGTTTGGGTTCTTCGGCTTTTGGCTCGACTGCCTTTGGCGCTTCAACTGGGGCATCAGGTGCCTTCGGTTTGATTTTACGCGAGCGCACCGGCTTTTTCTCCGGCTCGGCTTTGGCGGGTCGAGACTTGAGCGGATTGTCAATTCGTGGGATTTCTTTTTTCACCAGTTCTTCGATGCTGGCGAGGTATTTTTCATCCGATGGAAGACACAGCGTGAATGCCTTACCTTCACGACCGGCGCGACCCGTCCGACCAATCCGGTGCACATAATCTTCGGAGTGGATAGGGACGTCGAAATTGAAGACATGGCTAACGTTTGGAATGTCGAGACCGCGCGCTGCGACGTCGGATGCTACCAGCAGTTTTAATTCGCCATCGCGGAACTGGGTCAGGATTTTCATCCGCAAAGACTGGTCGAGATCGCCATGAATAGGCGCCGCATCCAAGCCGTGCTTTTTCAACGATTTGGCAACGATATCTACGTCTTTCTTGCGATTGCAGAAAATAATGGCGTTCGTCAGGCTTTCGCCTTCGGCCTCAATTATCGCGCGCAGAATATCGCGTTTGTCTTTTGGTGCCTGATCTTTGCGCGAAGGCGTGTGCAGGCAAACCGCTTGAGTAATCGTCTCGGACGTCGTGGCCTGTCTTGCAACTTCGACGCGAACCGGGTTGTGCAAAAATTCGGTGGTTATCCGTGTGATCTCCGGTGCCATAGTGGCCGAGAAAAACAGGGTTTGCCGTGTGAACGGTGTAAGCTTGAAGATACGTTCGATGTCGGGAATGAACCCCATATCGAGCATGCGGTCCGCTTCGTCGACTACCATGATCTGCACACTGTTCAGCATCAACTTGCCACGTTCGAAATGGTCAAGCAGTCGGCCAGGTGTCGCGATCAGCACGTCTACGCCTCGGTCGATCAGGCGATCCTGATCCTTGAAGCTGACGCCGCCGATAAGCAGAGCCATGGAAAGCCTCATGTGTTTGGCGTAAGTCTCGAAATTTTCAGCAACCTGTGCCGCCAGTTCGCGCGTCGGGCAAAGGACCAGCGAACGCGGCATACGAGCACGCGCACGACCTTTGGCCAACATAGTAATCATGGGCAGCGTGAACGAAGCAGTTTTGCCTGTTCCGGTTTGCGCTATCCCCAAAACATCGCGACCTTGCATCGCATGCGGGATGGCCTCTGCCTGAATCGGGGTAGGGGTTTCGTAGCCGGTTTCTGCTACGGCCTTTAGAACTTTTGGGTCGAGCCCAAGATCATTAAAAGATGTCATGTTTTTCCGTCTGTTGCGGCGATTAAAATGGCCGCAAGGAACCAGCGCGGCGCAGGCAACCGTATTGTTGCCGTTTCATGCTTTGCTCAATAAACCGGAATTTGATCGAGGTCAACGATGGACGCAAAAACAGCCTTTAAATGGGCTAGTTGCAGCGCTATACGGCCTGTAACGACGAAATGAGGAACGATCATGTCAGAAGAAATGCCAAAGGCCTATCGCGGACTGAATTCATTGAAGGTCTCTTCGGTTAAACATTACACTGATAAGACTTTTAGTTTCACGTGCGAGAGGCCTGAGTCTTTCCGGTTCCGTTCTGGTGAATTCGCCATGATCGGACTTGAGAATGGCGATAAACCGCTTTTGCGAGCGTACTCCATCGCCTCGCCTAACTGGGCGGAGGAGCTGGAGTTTTATTCGATCAAGGTGCCGGATGGCCCGCTGACGTCTCGACTTCAGCACCTGAAAGTAGGTGACGAAATCCTGATCCGACCCAAGCCGGTCGGAACGTTGGTGCTTGATGCCCTGATCGCCGGCAAACGTCTTATTCTGTTTTCGACAGGAACCGGCATTGCGCCTTTCGCAAGCACGATACGTGACCCTGAGACCTATGAAAAATTTGACGAGGTGATCCTTACACAAACCTGTCGAGACACCAAAGAACTAGACTACGGCAAGGCATTGATGGCTGAAATCGCAAGTGACGAACTGTTGTCCGAAGTGGTCGGTGATAAGCTTACATATATCGGAACGACAACACGTGAAGAATCCGATACCATGGGGCGGATGACCGATTGGCTTCGTGACGGTCGTTTTGCTGCTGCTACCGGAGCGGAACTCTCAGCCGAGAATGATAGGGTGATGATCTGTGGCTCGATGGCCATGCTGAAAGAACACAAACAGATTTGTGAGGCTGCGGGCATGCTCGAAGGATCGAATTCCGAACCAGGCCAGTTCGTTATCGAAAAAGCCTTCGTTGACTAGTTGATCGGGGACAGTTGGGTAATCCCGACTGCCCCACCGCGTGCAACCTCGGGGTCCAAAGTCATAGGGATGTATTCCCCACGCCGCCACAACACCGACAAATCGTCGTAATGTTTGGACAGCAAATGCCCTGATTGACCGGTGGAAATTATCATCAGCGATGAATCCAGATCCGAGAAATCATAGACAGCTCTAAGTCCGCTGCCATGAATATTAGTAAACGGCGCAGTGCCAGTGCCACGAGTTGCGCCGCGAAGTAGTGTATTGTCGCCACCGGGCGTTTCCTGACGAATATTCGCGAACCAAGACACGACCGGAACGCGGCCAAGAACTTGGGACGAATGTAAGGCCTGATGCGCCGTGCCCCAGCGCCAACGGGAAACACTTTCGCCATAAGTTTCTTCTAGAAAAAGAAGGGCCTCGTCCAAGGACACTTCAGCCATTTGCTGACAGGTCTCGACAGCCGATGTCTGCTGGATATCACACCAAACAGACGCGCCGTTAACGTCCCGAAAAACATTTTCGATGAAGTCCGGCCTCAAGCGACTTAGCTCACCGGACAGATTGCCGAGCTCGTCGATAATAAGCCGTTTTTGCAGAGCACGAACCCATGCGGCATATATTAGCGGTTCAGGGTCATGTTCGCTCATGTCACCATTCCAGTTAGCTAGTAGCTCGAGCGCTTCTTGCCGGCGACGATCAAAACTGTTTGTTGAGGCTGGTTGACCTGTCCACCATATATCTCGAGCGATCAAAGGCAGAAGACCCCGGGCCGACACCGATACGGAATCGGTCTGGATTTCAACAAAGCTGTTCAGGGTGTGGAACTCGCGCGCGTTTAACAGCGAAATGGCCCGCGAAATGCGTTGCGTATCGCCCCATTCATAGCTGAAATGTTGAGGGAAAGCGCGGTCGGTAACTTTGTTATTAGTATTGACGACGATGCCGCTATCCGGGTTTCGGACGATCGGATTAACGTCATATGGAAACATACCCTCCCAAACGCTCGTTGCTTCCCAACCCGGCGAAGGCATTTGCCCACGGGTCGGGTGGTCGATGTTACGTGCAGGCATTCGACCCGCAGAAACCAACGCGATGTTGTCTTTGTCGGCGAGGGTAAAGTTGAGGGAAGGTGAAACAAAATTTCCGATAACGTCAACTGCATCGTCTACGGTATGCTGGCGCATGAGGTTTAGGGCGGCCTCAATTGACCGGTCTTCCTCAATAAAGGCCGTCCAGCTCATTGTTGCAACATGTCCCGCAGGCGTAATAGCGGCGAGATTCAGACGATGCGAGGGGATAACAGGCCCGTTACGGCTCCAACGCAGGTGTCGCGAGACAGAAACCTGATCTTTGATATCAATTAGAATGTCGCGTGTTTCGAAAGGTACATAACCGTCTTCTGTTAAGTATTCGTCGGAATTTTGCGGATTAAGTTTTTCTACGACAATATCCTGATCGTCCAGATAGCTGGACGTAAGGCCCCATCCCAACGCTCCGTTTCGTCCAATAAGAATGCCAGGAATGCCCGGAATGGTGCCGCCAATCGCACCACCGTCAGAGAACTCTAGCCGGGCTAACATCCAGAAGCCCGGGGCATATAGCGGCAGATGTGGATCGGTGGCCAACAAGGTGCTACCGCTGGCGGAACGCGAACCCATTGCGGCCCAGGCGTTTGATGCGCCCGCAAGATCAATCGGCTGTATTGGGTCGAGGAAATAAGGTTCGACAGCAGCAAATTCGGTGGGGGTGTCTGGTATTAGGCTGGCATAATCCGGAATCGCCATAACCGCTTCACCCGGAGAGTCCGGAAAAATGTCTGCGACACGTTCTTTGGGCAAGGTCAGTGATAGTCTTGCACGCAGCACCTCGCGGCTGGCGTGGTCCGAAAGTTCAAGCGCCATCAGCTTTGTCAGCGCGATCGAGTCTGCGGGCCGCCAAGGCGCGATCTGGTTGGGAGCGAGGAAAAACTCCGGCGCACCGCGTCCCAATGCCTCGTCTGAAACTGTTTTAATCCAAGCGTTCACACCGGCGGAGTAGGCTTCCAGCATCAGAATTGTTTCGGGCGTCTGGTGCGACACTGCGCGCTGCGCGATGGTATAAAGGTCGAGCGCACGCATGAACTCATCAATCGGCAACGCGTCTGGGCCAAATGCTTCGGACAAGCGCCCTTGAACGTTGCGCCGCATCAATGTCATCTGCCACAATCGATCTTGCGCGTGGCTAAAGCCAAGTCCAAACATTACGTCTGCATCGTTTTCGGCAAAAATATGTGGGATCGCATGGGTGTCCCGCACGATCTCGACCGGACCGTCAAGCCCCCGAACTTCGTGCGACGCGTCGTAGTCGGGCAGGGAGCCGGACGCCAAATAGTAGACGCCCCCGAAAGTGATCAAGAGGAGCGAAAAGCCAATGGCAAGAATCCACATCATCCATCGAAATACCGTTATCACTTCGCAAACCTCCGCTAGTCGCTTGACCCCGTGTCGATAACAGGCCACAAAAAACTTAACAACATTGGTTGGCAACATACCGGAGGAATTATGGCTAAAGTTTCGTTTTTGGGTCTAGGCGTGATGGGTTATCCCATGGCAGGACATCTACAAGCAGCAGGTCACGAGGTGACCGTTTATAACCGAACCACGGCAAAGGCGGAAAAATGGGCGGCCGAGCACGGTGGCGGATTTGCCGCAACACCGGCAGAGGCTGCCAAAGGTGCTGAGGTGGTGTTTGCCTGCGTCGGCAATGACGATGATTTGCGCAGCATTACGATTGGTGAAACCGGTTCTTTTTCGGCAATGTCGGCGGGTGCCGTGTTTGTGGATCACACCACTGCCTCTGCGGAAGTGGCGCGTGAGTTGTATGCGACTGCGCAGGATTCCGGTTTTGACTTCATCGATGCTCCGGTTTCGGGAGGGCAGGCTGGCGCGGAAAACGGTGTGCTAACCGTCATGTGCGGCGGTGATAGCGCACCTTACGCGAAGGTGGAGCCTTTGATTAATTGTTTCGCTAAATCTTGTTTGTTGATGGGTGAAAGTGGCGCCGGTCAGTTGACCAAAATGGTCAACCAGATTTGCATCGCCGGTCTTTTGCAAGGTCTCTCTGAAGGCATGCATTTCGCGCAAAAAGCGGGTTTGGATGGCAAAGCCGTTGTCGACGTTATCTCCAAAGGGGCGGCGGGAAGCTGGCAGATGGAAAATCGCGGCCACACCATGTTAGACGACGAATTTGAATTCGGCTTCGCCGTAGACTGGATGCGTAAAGATCTGGGAATTTGCCTGAACGAAGCCGACAATAACGGCGCCTCGTTACCGGGTACCGCACTTATCGACCAGTTTTACAAAGATGTGCAGAAAATTGGTGGAAATCGCTGGGATACCTCCAGCTTGTTGCGCCGCTTGAACCGTCTGGACGGTTAACCGCCACGGTTATCGGAACATCATTCCTACCCCAAAGGCAACCAATGCACATGTGCCACCAACGAGTACCGTCTCGCCTACACAGCGCCACATCGGTTCGTTGGTGGCTTTCCAGCGCAGTAATCCAAGGCTGGCCAAAGCTGCAAATGTAGCGGCTACGGACAGATTGAAGGTCGAATTGTCAGGCTCGAGTAGGAAATATGGAAGCAGTGGAACCGAACCCAGAACGATGAATGAAGCGAACGTGAACAAGCCGTTCATCGTCGCCGAAGTATTGGAGGGATTGGACATTCCAATCTCGTAATGAATCATGTATTCCGCCATAATTTCAGGATTACGCATCATTATTTCCGACAAATCGCTTGCATCCTCTGGCGCTACACCACGTGCCTCCAAGTTCACTTTCAAATCGGACAATCCTGTATCCGGATCGGTTGTGATGGCAGATTTTTGACGGTTAAGGGTCGAATTGAAGACATCCTGTTGCGATCTGGCTGACAAAAATTCCCCTAAACCCATAGCGGTGGCGTCGGCCAGCAAATTTGCGATCCCAAACAGCAGAACAGCGACTGTGCCGATTTCCGCAGCCCCCTCCGCACCTGCACCGGCAAACCCTGCAACGATTGCAAAAGTGGTGACGATTCCGTCATTTCCGCCGTAAACGATCTGTTTGAGATATTCCTGAAAGGCGTTTAACTTTAATCGGCCCGTTCCATTATTGCGCATATTTTCGCCCGCTTGAGTTTAGTCCGTGGTGTCATGCATAGCGAAAATTTCAATTGCCATGCGCTGCCCTCAATTCTGTCATGCTTTTGCAAAATGTATACAGACAATCCCGAAAAATTCGGATAAATGGCGATTATACCGAAGGACGGAGAAAACATGTCGACTCGCGATCTCACAGACAAAGCCCAACGCCACCCCGAAAAAGCACATAAGGCGGACACGCCGATTTTGCGTAAGCCGAGCTGGATCAGGGTCAAAGCACCTGTGTCAGAGGGGTATAAAAAGACGCGCGATATATTGCTAGACAATAACCTCGCAACCGTCTGTCAGGAAGCAAGTTGCCCGAATGTTGGCGAGTGCTGGTCCCAAGGCCACGCCACCATGATGATTATGGGTGAAATTTGTACACGCGGTTGTTCGTTTTGCAATATCGCGACCGGTCGTCCCGATGCGCTGGACGTGTTTGAACCGGCGCGCGTGGCTGTGGCTGTGGAGAAGTTGGGCCTAAAGCATGTGGTTATCACATCGGTTGATCGCGATGATCTAGACGATGGCGGGGCGGAACATATCGCGCAGACAATCCGCGCCATTCGCCGCAAAGCACCAGAAACAACTATCGAAGTTCTGACGCCAGATTTCCTTAAATGTGGACCAGAAGCATTGGAAGTCGTGGTTGAGGCTAAACCGGATGTGTTTAACCACAATCTAGAAACAGTTCCCGGCCTTTACCCGATTGTGCGACCAGGCGCGCGGTATTTCCATTCCTTGAGGATTTTGCAACGCGTTAAAGAGTTGGATCCGAGCATATTTACAAAATCCGGTATAATGGTCGGACTTGGCGAAGATCGTCAGGGAGTATTGCAGGTTATGGACGATATGCGTGCGGCAGATGTCGATTTTCTAACGATCGGTCAGTATCTGCAGCCAACACCAAAGCATCATGTAGTCGAACGGTTTGTCGATCCGGAAGAGTTCAAATCGTACGAGAAAGCTGCGTATGGCAAGGGCTTTCTGATGGTTTCTGCAACGCCGTTAACACGTTCCAGCTATCACGCGGGTGATGACTTCGCACAATTGCGCGCGGCCCGTCAGAAAAAACTGGCGGACTAAACGCCGGACTTTTCGTTTATTTCGGCGATAACCTTAGCCCAAAGTTCAGGGCTTTGCGCGCCGCTTATGGCGTAGTTTGCGCCGACGATGAAACAGGGAACGCCTTGCACGCCCATCTCGCGGGCTTGCTTGTCTTCGGCTATTGTTTCGGCAAGATCAGCGTCGCTCTCCAGCAGTCGCCGAACAAGCTCGCCGTCCATTCCCGTAGCTTGCGCAACATCAACCAGTACGTCGAGATCAGAAATATCCTGCCCCTCGCGGAAATACCGTCTAAATAGCTGCGAGACGACAGCGGACTGACATTCTTCAACGCGCGCCCAGCGAATAAGGCGGTGTGCATTCAAAGTGTTGGGTGTTCGTTTGATTTTATCGAAGGCGATGTCCAAACCAGCCTCTTCGGCAGCGCGGGCGATTTCGCCGTAAACGCGGATAGCACCTTCGCGACCACCGAATTTGAGTTCAAGGTACTCGCGACGATCCATGCCTTCCGCTGGCATGTCGGGATTGAGTTGAAACGGCTTCCACTCGATTTCAAACGGATGATCAGGAGCGGCTTCTAGTGCGCGGTCAAGTTTTGCTTTCCCGATGTAACACCAAGGGCAGATGGGATCCGAGATTATGTCGAGTGTTGTCATTTTATCATCCATCCGTTCAAAGGGTCGGGTTTAGCGCACTTGCGCACAATCTAAGTCGTCGCGTAGAACAAGTGAAGTAGTTGTTGGGGACAGGTTGATGCAAGACAATAAGCCGAGCGTTTTGAAAATAGCCCGTGAAAGCGGCGAGAACGAGCAACACGCTCCGCTAAACCTCGGCGCACGTGTTCGCGAGCTTCGTAAAGCGCGGGAGTGGACGCTGGAGCAAGCAGCCCAGCAGGTTGGTTTGGCGCGCTCGACGCTGTCCAAAATCGAAAACGGTCAGATGTCCCCGACTTTTGAAGCGGTCCGGAAGCTGGCCACCGGCTTAGGGATTTCGATCCCGCAGTTGTTTACGGCCCCAAGGGGGGACAAAATTCTTGCACGTCGTGCGATTACGAAAGCCGGGACAGGGCGAACGCTCGTAACCGGCACTTATGAACATGAAATTCTTGCCGCAGATTTATCGCGAAAACAGATGATGCCATATCGTGCGACGGTGCGGGCGCGTTCTATCGATGAATTTGACGGCTGGGTCAGGCACGACGGCGAGGAGTTCCTCTATGTCCTCACTGGAGCGGTCACATTTTACAGCGAGTTTTACGAACCGGCGGAACTTCGCCGCGGCGATAGCGCCTATTATGACGCCGCAATGGGGCACAATGTTATCTCAACGAGTCAGGAAGATGCGGTGATTCTGTGGGTCACATCGCTGCACTAATCCGTCGATTTGCCAAAAAAAACGCCCTCACAAGGAGGGCGCAAGTTATTGAGGCAGGTTTCATACAGGCAGAAACCTATCGAGCAGTAACCTCAACATATGCATCGGAATTGCTGGTGCCAAGGTAAATCTTCGAAAAAATTGTTTAAATGAGTGTAGTTAGGGCTGTTAGCGGTATTACTGCGTTAAGTTGTTGCAAAGATGCCACGGGTTCGGGGTCATGCCGAGTGTCGGGTAGAATCGCCCAGCTTGACGATTCTTGTCGCTTTTCGAATATCCGCCGACCTAATTTTTCACCCAAATATCAACCCGACTGCCAAGAACAGCATCAATATACCGACCAGTAAATCCAATACGCGCCATGCTGTGCTGGTCTGCATAACGGGACCGAGGAATCTGGCGCCATACCCAAGGGCAAAAAAGAACGTGAAAGAGGCGAGGACTGCGCCGATGCCGAATGCTAACTTTGTTGAAAGTGCATAAAACTGGGTCGAAACTGCACCAATCAAGCCTAGCGTATCAAGGTAAACATGCGGGTTTAGCCATGTGAGCGCCAAGCAGGTTAGGATAGTTGGCCAAAATTTTGATGAGTTGCCCGAAATAGACTGGCTTTCGCCACCTCTATATGCCGCGACCAGACGGGATACGCCGTAGAAAACCAAAAAAGCGGCACCAGCGTATCGCATTACTGCGGGGAGGACGGGGAACTGCATCACTGCCAGACCAAAACCTGCGACTCCGGCAGTTATTAACAACGCATCCGAAATCGCGCAGGTCATGCAGACCCAGAAAACATGATTTTGTAGAATTCCGTTCTTCAAGACAAATGCGTTCTGCGCCCCGATCGCGAGAATCAGGGCAAAAGACGTAAAAAAGCCGGTCGTAAAAGCAGACCCGATCATTTTTTGGTTTTTGCTGGTGCCGGTTTTACCCCCGCGGTGATCTCTTCTTTCGTTGGCGGAACGACTAGACCTGCGGAAATAACTAGCTTCGCAGCTTCCTCTACCGACATGGAGAGAATAACAACGTCGCTACGTGGCACGAAAAGCAGGAAACCCGAAGTCGGGTTCGGGGTGGTTGGAAGGAAAACCGAAAGCATTTCGGATTCGCCAGTTTGCTTCAGAACCTCGCCGCTGGAGCTGGTGGAAACAAAGGCGATTGCCCAAATGCCCTTGCGCGGATACTCGATCATACAGGCTTGCTGAAAGTTTGAGCTCGACTGGCTCAACACGGTTTCGACGATCTGCTTTAGGCCGCTATAAACGGAGCTTACAACAGGAGTTCGCCCAATCAGGTTCTCCCAGATACGGATGATCTGTCGGCCGAAAATACCCTTGGCCAAAGACCCAATAATAGCAGTAACAATAAGAAAAATAACCACGCCAAAACCGGGGATGTCCTGACCAAGGTAGGTGCTGGGGTTGTAAATTGCCGGAACGAGGGGAACAACGCGTGTGTCGATGAACTTTACGACGGTCCAGATTAAGTAAAGCGTGATAACGACCGGAGCAACGATAACGAGTCCCGTAAAGAAATTGCCTCGCACGCGCTGCATCACCGTCGGTTTAGGTGTAATTCGTTTAGTAAACTTATTCTTTTTGCGCGCCATTTCCGTCCCCATTTGTTCGGTGTTACTTAAGAGGTGTTACCGCCGAGAACAATGGCTCACTTGAATTTCAAACTTTTGGCAATTTCGCTGGCAAGGCGGGCATTGTTTTTAACTAACGCGATATTGCACTCTAATGAGCGACCGCCGGTTTTTTCGAATATCCATTGCAGCAGGAATGGCGTGACAGCTTTGGCTTCAATTCCCTGCATAACGGACTCATTGATAGCTCTTTCAATAACCGGTGTAATCTCGTCTTGAGGGATTTCGCTTTCTTCCGGTACCGGATTTGCAACAAGCATGCCGCCGTTTACGTCCAGAACTTCTTGCATGTTAAACGCGGCTGCAATTTCGTCGGCGGTGTCAGCCCTCAACGGTGATTTGAGATTGGAATTGCGAGACCAGAACGCAGGAAACTGATCCTGACAGTAAGTAATGACCGGGACCCCTTTGGTTTCCAGAATTTCCAGTGTTTTGGGCAAATCGAGAATGGCTTTTGCACCGGCGCCAACAACGATCACTGCGGTTTTTGCCAGCTCCTCGAGATCGGCGGAGATGTCGAAAGAATTTTCCGCGCCACGATGAACGCCACCAATCCCGCCGGTGGCAAAAACTTTGATACCGGCAAGTTCGGCGCAAATCATCGTGGCAGCGACCGTAGTTGCGCCGGTTCGACCGGTTGCCACCGCGTAAGAGAGATCCGCGCGAGATAGTTTCATTACGTTTTCAGATTGCGCTAGCGCTTCGAGGTCCTCGTCCGATAAGCCTATTCGGATTGCTCCATCCATGACCGCAATTGTAGCGGGTGTAACACCGGCGTCTCGTATTTCATTCTCGATCATTCGCGCGGTGTCGAGGTTTTGGGGGTAGGGCATTCCATGCGTAATGATCGTGGATTCAAGCGCGACGATAGGTTTGTCGGCGGCCAGAGCGTTGGTTACTTCGGCAGAAAATTCGATGGGCAGTTTCATTCTGTGTCTTTCATGACATGTTCTGCGGCGGCCAAAACGGCGGTTTCCATAATTTTGATGGATGTATGAACGTTGGCGGACTCGGTTGCAATGAACGAGGCTAGAAAAACGTCGCCAGCTCCGGTTGTTGTTTTCGCATCAATCTCCGGCGGTGTTACGGCGATTGTTTCTGATGGCGAACAGAGGGCGCTATCGTTAGGGCCATCTGTTACGATTGCACGATGCGCCCCAAGTTGGCGGAGGGTCAATCCCGCCTCGATGCTGGTTTNAAAACTTTGTTCACAAAGTATTTCAGCTTCGAATTTATTTACAAACAATGTACCGGTTTGAGCCTTCAAAACNGTTCGCAGTCTTTCAGCTTTGCCGGGGCTAGCGGGAACAAACGACAGAAACGATTGATCGAAGTCGTGGTTGTTCGTGATGGATTGGAGAACGGGAACAGGTAGATTGCCGTCTATTATGACTGACCCACGCCAAGGTTTTACCGCGCTTGCCAAACGACCATCCCGAATGGGGGACAAAATCGCATCACCCGTTTTTTCGAGCGACGCGCAATCTGCTATAGCAGCAAAAACAACACCGGAAGTGGATTCGATTGCAAGGTAGTTGTCGGTGGGGTCATCGACCCTCGTAGCATAAGAACAATCAACGCCGACGGCTTCAAGCTCGGCTATCAAGTCGTCACCCTGTGTATCATTCCCAATGGCCGTAAGTAATGCTGCCGGTTGCCCCTGCTGAACAAGAGCCACGGCAATATTCAGCGCCACACCACCAGGACGCCGGCGAATGGTTCCTGCAACGTCATCGCCAGGAGTCATCTCGCGGCTTGCGCTCGCAATAATATCCCAAAGGGCTGATCCGATACATAAAACCGGAGCGGTTGACTGGTCCTGCATTTTTTATACCCTTCATGCTTGCTACACCTCACGTTCTAAGGTTTATCGGCCTCGTTGCAATCCTTGAGTTCAGGTGCGGACGCCGAGCGCAGCGAGGCCCGGCCCAACCGAAGGGCGGGAGAGTTCTTTGATGTAGGAGGGTGGCTTCGCGTCGCTCGGCGATTGCGCCATGGCTAGGGGTTGCATTCTTTAATCGGGTGCGGTACTTGGCGCGCACTAGAAATCCACAGGCGGGGTTGCGGCGAACGGGGGAGAAATCCCTGGGCGTCCACCGGTTGGGGCCAACACTGGCGCCTTCTCCCTGCTGAGGCTAAACCGGAAAGGTATACGACAATGGCTCTACCCGAGTTTACATTGCGCCAGCTCCTTGAAGCAGGCGTTCACTTTGGTCACCAGACACACCGCTGGAATCCCCGCATGGACCGTTACATCTACGGCTCGCGCAATGGCATCCACATTCTCGATCTTACACAGACTGTTCCAATGCTCGACGCAGCGCTTCAGGCTGTTCAGGCTGTTGCTGCTAAAGGCGGTCGCATTCTGTACGTTGGTACTAAACGTCAGGCTCAAAAGGGCATCGCTGATGCGGCTGAACGTTCGGCGCAGTACTACATGAATCACCGTTGGTTGGGTGGCACGCTGACTAACTGGCAGACTGTGTCCAAATCCATCACACGTTTGAAAAGCATCGACGAGCGTCTGGAAACAGGTGTTGAAGGTCTGACTAAGAAAGAACTTCTTAAGATGACCCGCGAGCAGGACAAACTGCAAGCGTCGCTCGGTGGTATTCGCGAAATGGGCGGTACACCGGACATCTTGTTTGTGATTGATACAAACAAAGAAGCGCTGGCAATCGCTGAAGCACGCAAACTGGGCATCCCTGTTATTGCGGTTCTGGATACAAACTCCGATCCGACCGGCATTGACTACCCGATCCCGGGCAATGATGACGCGGCACGCGCAATTGCGCTTTACTGTGACTTGATCGCTCGTGCGGCGCTTGACGGTATGGCTGCAAACCTTGGCGCTTCGGGTGTTGACCTTGGCGCAATGGAAGAAGCTCCGGTTGAAGAAATTGTTGCTGAAGAAGCACCAGTTGCCGAGTAAGACTTTGTCTTAAGTCTGTCGCATATTAGATGTATGCGACAGACCCCACGAATTATTCCCCTTGCGGACAGGCCAACGCCTGGGCCGCTGATTTACTTAAGGAGAGCAGTGATGGCTATCACCGCAAAAATGGTAAAGGAACTGCGCGATTCCACTGGCGCAGGCATGATGGACGCGAAGAAAGCGTTGACTGAAACTGATGGTGATATGGAGGCCGCGGTAGATTGGCTTCGCACCAAAGGTCTTGCTAAAGCAGCTAAGAAATCCGGCCGCACTGCGGCTGAAGGTCTTGTTGGCGTCACCGTTGATGGTGGTGTTGGTGTTGCGGTTGAAGTTAACTCCGAAACAGACTTCGTCGCCAAAAATGCCGAATTCCAGGAAATGGTTGCCGACATTACAAAAACAGCACTAGGTGTTTCTGATGTTGAGGCGCTTAAGTCTGCTGACATGGGTGGTAAATCCGTCGCTGACGTCGTTACTGAAAAAGTCGGCACAATCGGCGAAAATATGTCGGTCCGCCGTTTGGCACGCATCGAAGGCGACTCGGTTGCGTCTTATGTGCACAACGCTGCCGCTGATGGCATGGGTCTAATTGGTGTGCTTGTTGCTGTGAATGGCGACGACACAAACGGCGTTGCAAAGCAAATCGCGATGCATGTTGCCGCTACCAACCCGGCGTCCTTGTCCGAAGCTGATCTGGATCAGGATATCGTCGATCGTGAAAAAGCTGTTCTAACGGAACAGGCGCGTGAATCAGGTAAGCCAGAAAACATCATCCAAGGCATGATTGCCGGTCGTATGAAGAAATTCTATCAGGAAGTAACACTTTTGAACCAGAAATTCGTCATGAACCCGGACATCACTGTAGCTCAGGCTGCTAAAGATGCCGGTGTTGAAGTTGTCGGATTTGTTCGCCTAGAAGTTGGCGAAGGCATTGAAAAAGTGGAAGAAGATTTTGCGGCTGAAGTTGCAAAAACCATGAAGGGTTAAGTTCTTCCAAATGTGTTCCGAGGGCGCGGCAAAATTAAAAATTGCGGCGCCCTTTTTTTATCTTTTTATATCCGACTGCATAGCTTTTGCTTGAAGTTGAACCCGCGCAATTTCCTCGCAGCCTTTTCGGGCGACAGGATCGGCATCTTCCCAGAGCGGATAGGAAGAGGGCGGGTATTGCTCCGCATAAATCTGTCTTGCTACGACTTCTACAAGATAATCCGGTAATTCGATCATTGATGCCTCCTGATTGCGTAATGCGGTTGCAGACGGTTAGTTTCCGATTGAATTTACCATGATTTTCGTCCATCTTGTGCAACATATCAATACAGGAGATTCTAGCGATGCCGGATGGGGAAAACGAGACCAAGCCGCACTATAAACGTGTGCTTTTGAAAATCTCGGGCGAGGCGTTGATGGGGGATACGCAGTTCGGCCTTCATCCACCGACCGTTGAGCGGATCGCGAAAGAAATCAAAAAAGTCCATGATACCGGTGTCGAGATTTGTCTCGTAATCGGCGGAGGGAATATTTTCCGTGGCCTGCAGGGGAGCGCTCAAGGGATGGAGCGCACCACCGCTGACTATATGGGAATGTTGGCGACAGTTATGAACGCACTTGGCATGCAGAGCGCACTTGAGGCGGAAAACATCCACACCCGTGTTATATCGGCCATTCCGATGGATCAGGTGTGTGAGCCATACATCCGCCGCCGCGCCGTGCGTCACCTCGAAAAGAAACGTGTGTGCATTTTCGCTGCCGGCACCGGGAACCCGTATTTCACAACTGATACCGCAGCGACGTTGCGCGCCTCGGAAATGAAGTGCGAAGTGATCTTTAAAGGAACGCAAGTCGACGGAATCTACGATAGCGATCCTAAGACCAACCCCGACGCCAAACATTTTGCGCGCGTGACCTATGATACGGTTTTACAGAAAAACCTTAAAGTCATGGATGCCTCGGCGATTGCGCTTGCCCGTGACAATGGTTTGCCAATTATAGTGTTCTCACTTGATGCTCCGGGCGGGTTTCTGAGTATTTTGAATGGCAATGGCAAGTTTACCGTCGTAGAACCAAGTTAAACATACCGCAGGAGACGATGATGTCTGATGAAGTAGAAGATGTAGATCTGGACGATCTTGAGAAACGTATGGCCGGCGCGCTGAATTCTCTAAAACACGACTTTAATTCGCTACGTACGGGCCGCGCGTCTGCTTCGATGCTCGATGCCGTAATGGTTGATGCATATGGATCCGCAACGCCTATCAATCAGGTTGCCACGATAAACGTTCCGGAACCGCGTATGGTTTCGGTCAATGTTTGGGACAAAACCATGGTTGCCGCGGTCGACAAAGCGATACGCCAGTCCGGTTTGGGCCTTAATCCGGTCATGGATGGCACTACACTTCGCTTGCCAATTCCCGAACTTAACGAAGAACGTCGCCGCGAGTTGTCGAAGCTGGCAGGTAGTTATTCCGAAAACGCGCGCGTGTCAGTTCGAAATGTACGTCGTGACGGTATGGACCACCTAAAGAAGCTCAAAGATTCGATGGGTGAGGATGATCAAAAAATTTGGCATGACGAGATTCAGGAACTGACGGACGCTGCAATTGCAAATATCGATAAAGCTTTAGAGATTAAGCAAGAAGAAATTATGCAGGTCTAGTTTGGCCAAACCAGTAGGGCGAAAAGTATATGAGTGTTGAGGCCAATAAATTTCTCGACCTTGGCACACGTGTATTGTCTGCCATTGCGATGATAGCCATATCCGTCACTGCCTTTTGGCTGGGGGGATATTGGGCCGTTGGTTTTATCGGGCTTGGCGCTTTGGTCATGTTGTGGGAATTCCACAAGATGCTGCGACAAGAGGACGTTCGCGGCAAGATCGACCTCGCCATCATGGTCGGCTCGGCGTCGGCTTCGGTTGTTGCTACGTTCTTGCTTGGCTGGCTTTGGGGCGCCGGCGCATTGATCATTGGTGCCGCAGCCCTATACAAACGCGATCATGAGAACTGGTTCTGGCTGTCTTCGGGGCTTCTCTATATCGGCGCGTCGATGACCGCGATGCTGATGATATTCCTGTCGCCGGAACACGGTTTATTTGATGTTTTCTGGGTCGTACTGATAGTCGTTCTTACAGATATTGGTGGATACTTTGCTGGCCGTATCATCGGCGGACCTAAGCTTTGGCCGGCGGTTAGTCCTAAAAAGACCTGGGCGGGTAGTGGTGGCGGATGGGTTCTGGCGCTCGTTGCAGGGCTGTTGCTCGGGATATTTGGACCTGAACCGGTATTACGTTCCATCGGGATCAGCTTTGTAATCTCGGTGGCGTCTCAAATAGGTGACCTGCTCGAATCCTGGTTGAAACGCCAAAAAGACGTTAAGGATTCCAGTGATATCATCCCGGGTCATGGAGGTCTTATGGATCGGCTTGACGGGGTTATGGCGGCGGCTCTGGTATTTGCGATTATTCAAGGCCTCTCCTAAATGCGCAAATCCATAAGCATTTTCGGGTCCACCGGTTCGATAGGGTGCAACACCGTAGATTTGCTTGTTCGGCAGGGTGGAGCGAATGCATATAATGTAAAAGTTCTTTCGGGCGCGCGAAATGTCGAATTGCTGGCAGAGCAGGCGATAGCCCTCGGCGCTGACATGGCGGTAACCGCTGATGAAGCCAGCTTTTCTGCGCTTACAGCAGCACTGGTAGGAAGTGGCATTCAGGCAGCAGCTGGCACCCAAGCTTTACGTGATGCAGCTTTTGAGAATGTCGATTGGGCAATGTCAGCTATAGTCGGCTCAGCGGGGTTAGCTCCAACGTTAGAGATGGCAAAAAGCGCCAAGATACTCGCGTTGGCTAACAAGGAAAGCCTAGTCTGTGCCGGAGAGTTGGTTAAGGCCACCTGTAAAAAGTCCGGATGCGTGCTACTACCGGTCGATAGCGAACATAGCGCCATATTTCAGGCGCTTTCCGGCAATGACGCACGTAATTTGTCCCGCCTGATCTTAACCGCATCGGGAGGACCGTTCAGGGAATGGTCCCTCGAACAAATGGCTACGGCAACTTTGGCGCAAGCCGTCGCTCATCCAAACTGGGATATGGGGCAGCGTATTTCTATCGATTCAGCAACAATGTTTAACAAGGCGTTGGAAATTATCGAGGCGCATCAGTTGTTTGACATCGAACCAGAGAAGATCGAGGTTGTGGTGCACCCACAATCCATCATCCATTCCATGATCGAATACAAAGATAACTCGATCATTGCCCAGCTTGGCGCTCCGGACATGCGTGGCGCAATCGGTTTTGCTCTAAACTGGCCGGAACGTCGTGCTTTGCCGGTTGAAAAGCTCGATTTCGGCTCACTTTCACGCCTCGATTTCACCCACCCTGATGAAGATAAATTTCCCGCCCTTAGATTGGCGCGTCGGGCCATGGAGATCGGCGGCGTGGCCGGAGCGGTTCTCAATGCCGCGAAGGAAACAGCGCTTGATCGTTTTATTTCAGGCGACATCGGGTTCCTTCACATGGCGCAGCTGGTTGAAAATGTTCTCGAAGATCTCCATCTTATTGCGAACACAACCAGTAGCCTTTCAGGGCTCGAAGTTGTGATGGAAGTCGACCACGAGGCGCGTGGACGCGGACGCGTCTGGTCGCCCGCATAGGGGCAGGGCGAATGGAACTAATTTCACAAATTCCGATTTTCGGTGGATTCATGTCAACGATGCTGGCGTTTATAATCGTCATCGGAATCGTGGTTTTTGTGCACGAATACGGCCATTATATAGTTGGACGGTGGACTGGTATTCATGCGGAAACGTTTTCTATGGGGATGGGGCCGGTTATTTGGTCACGTGTAGACAAACGGGGGACCAAGTGGCAATTGGCTGCAGTTCCGGTCGGTGGCTACGTCAAGTTTCTAGGCGATCGCACCGCCGCTAGCGAAGCAGATTTCGAGGCTCTGGACAGTATGACAGATGCTGAGCGAAGCCGGAGTTTTCCTGCAGCCAAAGTTTTTAACCGGGCACTGACCGTTGCGGCTGGTCCGCTTGCAAATTTCCTGCTCGCAAGTTTCATTTTTGCAGGCTTGATCTTATGGCAAGGCATCTCGACCGATACAACTAAGGTTGGTGAATTGGTGGCAACGCCCTATGAAGGTTACGATTTACGTGTTGGTGACGAGGTTTTGGAAGTTAACGGGCAAACCGTTTCAAGCTTCGGCGATGTCATCAACATTACCCTCGATATGGACACGCCTCGCGATATGGAGCTTCTGATCCAACGCGACGACTCCACGCTATATGTGACCGCTCCTTATTTACTCATCCCTGCAGTTTATAGTGTTGAACCACTCTCTGCGGCGAGTTTAGCAGGCCTACAAGAAGGGGACGTCGTTCTTGAGGCAGGTGGACAGGAAGTTGTTGCTTTCTCAGAACTGCAAGCAATCGTTCTGGCTTCTAGTGACACGGAAATCCTTCTGAAAGTCTGGCGAGACGGTTTAATTCTAGACCTGCCCATAACACCTACACTGCGTGAATTTCCTGACGGTAATGGCGGTTTTGAAGATCGCGTCATGATTGGCGTTTATGGCGCACTGGCATTCTTGCCCGCTTCTGAAACGCCTACGCCCTGGCGCGCAGCGTATTTGGGTGTGAAGCAAACGGGTAACGTCATTACGACCACCCTCAACAGTATCAAGCATATGTTTCTGGGGAATCTTAGCCCGACCAATCTTCAGGGTCCGGTGGGAATTGCTCAAATTTCGAAAGAGACAGCAAATCAAGGGCTTATCAGCTTTATTTCGCTAATAGCTGTAATTTCAACCGGAATTGGACTGCTAAATCTATTCCCCGTTCCGATGCTTGATGGTGGGCATTTATTGTTTTTTGCCTACGAAGCTGTACGTGGACGGCCGCCTTCGCAAAAAACAATTCAGGCTTTGATGTCAATTGGTCTCGCCATGGTGCTGTTATTGATGGTATTTACGACCTATAACGACGTGATGAGATTGTAGCGTAAATACGGTAATAGCCTCGGTTTTTTTGACCGGCGGACTCAAATAGGCGGATTATTAATGAAACGTGCGGCACCTGAGAAACTTGGCGTAAAAGCCTGTCTTACAAGTATTATTTTGGCAATGCCAATCGCAGCACCGGTCTTTACCACCGCGTTTATGGCCACAGCTGCACATGCTGCAGTGATCTCTTCTATCTCGGTTCAGGGGAATCAGTTGATTCCGTCCGAGACGATTCGGGACTTCGCAGGCGTAAATCTGGGCTCAAACCTTTCGCCTGCAGATTTAAACGAAGTCGTTCGCCGACTTTATGACTCGGGCATGTTCGAAAATGTTGACCTGCGTATCTCGGGTTCAACAATGGTTATCACCGTAGTTGAAAATCCTTCGGTCAGCGTTATCGCATTTGAAGGCAACAAAAGTTTGAAAGACGACGTTTTGTCGTCCGTTGTCAGATCATCTGTGAGCCGTCCTTACAATCGTCTGACGGCACTTGCTGACGCTCAAACCATCTCTCAAATGTATGCCCAGGCAGGACGGATCGATGTTTCGGTTAAGCCGGTTATCATCCCTGTTTCCGAAGGACGTGTTAATCTGGTTTTCGAAATTTCCGAGGCCCCGATCGCCGGAGTAGAGCGGGTTAGCTTCATCGGCAACTCAGCATTTTCTGACGGTCGCCTGCGCGGCGTAGTGGAAACAAACGAAGATGGTGCTTTGTCGTTCCTTTTCGGTGCAAGCACAGTTGATGCGACGACAATTGCCCGTGATCGACAGAAATTAGAAGATTACTACACGAACAAAGGTTTTATCGACTTTGAGATTCTGTCCTCCGTTCCCGAACTTTCTGCTGATCGCGGAGGCTATTACCTTACGCACACCGTGTCCGAAGGTTTCAAATACGAATTTGGTGAAGCAACGATTTCCTCATCAATAAGAGGCGTTGAAACCGACGCGTTTTCGCGTTTTGTAAACATTCGCTCGGGACGCGTTTTCCAAGTAGACGATGTAAACAATGTTATTGACAAGATTGAAGCAGAAGCCGTTCGACAAGGTCTTCCGTTCCTGCGTGTTTCTCCAAACTACACAAAGAACGAAGCGAATAGGACCGTTGACGTAAACTTTGAGCTGGTTTCCGGTCGGCGGGTTTATGTCGAAAGAATCGACATTGGAGGTAACACCGGTACGCTCGAACGCGTCGTTCGCCGGCAATTCGATTTTGTTGAAGGCGATGCGTTTAATCCGCGGAAAATGGAAGTTTCCGCTGATAAATTGCGGGCTCTGGGGATTTTTGGAGCTGCAAATGTCACGGTTCGCGAAGGGTCATCTCCTGATAAAGTTATCGTCGACGTTGACGTACAGGATATTCCAACAGGTAGCGCCGGTTTTGGTGCTGGATACTCGTCGGAGTCCGGTTTTAGCGGCTCGCTTAGTTTAAGTGAGAAAAACTTCCTCGGACGTGGACAGGCATTTAACCTTGAACTAAATTATGGCGAGAACGCTCAAGTTTTCTCCTTCAGTTTTACCGAACCAGCTTTAATGGATCGCGATCTATCGGCCGGATTTGACCTTTATTATCGCCGCGCAGATCGAAGCGAGTCGTCCTTCCAATCAACTAACTACGGAGTTGAACCGACGCTCCGGTTCAATCTTGATGAAAATACGCGCATGGGTATCAGCTACCGTTTGTCGAGCGATGAAATCCGCGATGTAGCAACTGGTGCTTCACCTGTAATTCTGGCTGACGCTGTTGGCCCGCTTGTGACGTCCGCACTCGGCGTGTCACTTTCGTATGACCGCAGAAACTCGCGCGTTTCGCCTACTTCAGGATTCATCTTGTCTTTAAATGAAGAGTTTGCAGGCTTGGGTGGCGATCTATCCTACGCTAAAACTATCGTGAAAGCGAAGGGTTACACATCCTTCTTCGACGAGAGTCTGATCTTGTCAGCTGAACTCGAGGGTGGCGCACTGGTTACCACGGACAGCTCGGACACACGCGTAACGGACCGTTTCTTCCTAGGAGGCAACAGCTTCAAAGGCTTCGCTACAGGCGGCATCGGGCCGCGTGATACAGTTGCTGATAACGACGATGCGTTGGGTGGTAACTACTATGGTATCGCGCGACTCCAAGGTACATTCCCGCTCGGGTTTGGTGAAGACGCCGGCATTTACGGCGGCGTGTTCGCGGAAGCGGGTTCGGTTTGGGATCTAGGCGACATCGGGGTGGTTGACGACGAAATGTACATCCGTGCATCTTCAGGCGTAAACTTGTTCTGGCGAACACCGATTGGGCCATTGGAATTTAGTTACGCAATTCCTTTGATGTACGAAGATGACGATATTACGCAAAAATTTAGCGTCGCGGTTTCGACTCGTTTCTAGATGATTGCAACTGCGCCAGTATATAAAAACCTTCAAAAGCCCTTCCTGACGCTGTTGGCTTTCTTAGTGCTGGCATCAAGCCAGTCATTTGCTCAGTCCGATTATCCAACAGTGTTCCCACTTCCTATTCTGGTCTTGGATCAGGAAGCCTTGTTCAGTGATTCAAAACTTGGGCAGGCAATCTTATTTGTTGGAGCTGAAAGGCGCACAGTTTTGCTCCAGGAAAGCCGTGAGATCAGCGATGCATTCGAACTCGAAGAGTTCCAGCTTACGCAAAAGAGGTCCGAGATAAGTATCGAAGAATTTAGGGTTTTATCCGATGATTTTGACGCGCGTGTGCAAGCGACAAGAGAAAGCCAGCTAACCAAAGACGTCGAACTACAGCAGTATATTGACGGTCAATCACACCGTTTCCTGGTGTTGGCAGCACCTTATCTAAGCAATCTGATGTTGAAATATCAGGCCAGTGCAATTGTCGACCAAAGATCAGTTCTTTTGTTTGACCGCAAAATGGATATAACACGCGAAGCAATTGAATTGCTTGATCTGGCGTTCGAAGAGAGCCCCGATATGGCTAGGGAAGAGGAATAGAACATGTCCGACAATACGTCGATTGAAGCTAGTAGNTCAGATNTTTNGGAGATCATGCGAATTCTGCCACACCGCTATCCGTTTCTTTTGATAGATNCGGTTAAGGAAATTCAGGTCAACGAATCTGCGATNGGCATCAAAATGGTCACGATCAACGAGCCACATTTTCAGGGGCATTTTCCAGAGAAACCCGTCATGCCGGGCGTTCTGATCGTCGAGGCTATGGCGCAAACTTCTGGCGTTCTGGTTGGGAAAACGCTGGATTTGGTCGACAAAGGCATGTTGGTCTATTTTATGTCGATGGACAAAGTGAAGTTCCGGCAAATTGTTAAACCGGGAGATGTTCTGGAGTTGCACGTAAAGGTTCTACGTGGCCGTGGTAAAATTTGGAAATTCTGGGGTGAGGGAAAAGTCGACGACACAGTAGTCGCTGAAGCCGAATTTACGGCTATGATTGTGCCCCCCGAAGACAAAAATAAGCAATAACCATGTCCGTTGATCCAACAGCAATCATCCACCCTTCAAGCATCGTTGAAGAGGGGGCCACCATCGGACCCGACTGCAAAGTAGGGCCATTTTGTCTGGTAGGGCCAGATGTGGTTTTGGGGCGTGCGGTAGAACTGTTAAGTCACGTAGTTGTCACCGGAAACACGACTATCGGTGATGCCACACGTATCTGGCCAACNGCNTCNGTCGGACATCAACCTCAGGATNTGAAGTTNCGTGGAGAAAAGACCCGCCTTGAAATTGGNGCGCGTTGTATGATTCGTGAAGGCGTTTCTATTAATCCAGGCACCGAGGGTGGAACCGGAATTACAAGAATTGGCGATAACTGTTTGTTTATGCTCGGTTCACATGTTGGACACGACAGCAATGTAGGTAACAATGTTATTCTAGCCAACCATGCGTCAATCGCAGGGCACGTGACCGTCGGAGATGACGCTATATTCGGTGCACTTAGCGGAGCTCATCAGTTCGTACAAATTGGCAAAGGCGCAATAATCGGTGCTCTTTCAGCGGTGGTTAACGATGTGATCCCATATGGTATGGCTGTACCGCAAAAAACTGAACTCGGCGGACTGAATCTCGTCGGTCTTAAACGTCGCGGCGCGGATAAAGCCTCGATAAACGCATTGCGGATAGCGTTCGGTGAAATATTTGAAGGCAACGGAACACTTAAAGACCGTGCCGCGAATGCAAAAACAACATATGCCGGAAACCAACTGGTAGAAGACGTCGCCGATTTCCTTTTGTCCGAAAGCTCGAGGTCGTTCCTGTTGCCCAAAAGTGACGTCTAATCATGGTCAACACACGAAAAGTTTGGCGGGATGGTCTAGCAATTATCGCCGGCCGGGGTTCGTTACCGCAGCTTTTAGCTGAAAAATGTCGTGATGACGGTTTGCCTTATATCGTAGTTGAACTTGAAAATGTTCCACTCAATTGGCTGGGTAAACATCCAATAATTCACGCAAGACTTGAGCATCAAGATCACCTATTGGCCAGCATAAGAAAGGCGCATTGTGATCATGTTGTTCTTGCAGGTGGAATGGAACGGATTCCTTTTGACGCTACTGAGCTCGACGAAAAAGGCAAGGAACTTGCGAGTTTGTTAGCATCTTCAAAGTTTGAAGGTGATGACGGAACACTTCGAGCAATTATTTCTTATCTGGAAAGCAACGACCTTAATGTCGTCGCTGCGCATGATATCGTGACCGAATTGGTTCCAGAACCCGGTGTTTTAACCAAAACAAGCCCGTCCAGTGCGGATCAAGCGGACGCAGTAAGGGCTAGCGAAATTGTTAAGGCTATCGGAAAAGTGGACGTCGGGCAGAGCGCTGTGGTTGGACAGGGAATTTGCTTGGCACTGGAAAGCATTTCCGGCACGGACCATATGTTAAGTTTCGCAGCGCTTCACAGGAAAAACTTCCTTCCCGATCCATCTGGGTCGGCGGTTTATTATTTAAGGCGCCCAAACCGGATCAAGATCGTCGCGTAGACCTTCCAGCAATTGGACCGGACACTGTCCGTCGTGCCAGCGAGGCCGGATTAGCCGGTGTTGTGGTCGAAGCCGGTGGTGTCATGATCCTTGAGCCTGAGGAGACCATTAAACTTGCGGATGATCTAGGTCTGTTTTTGTGGGTTAGGCCTGCTGTATGACGACACCAATCACTTTTTACATATTAGCTGGCGAAAGTTCTGGTGACCGTCTTGGGGCCGCGTTGATGCGAGACTTACGCTCGACGTATAAAGGTGAGGTTAATTTTGTTGGGGTCGGCGGAAGTATGATGGCCGAGCAAGGGCTCAAATCTATATTTCCTATGGACGAATTGTCAGTGATGGGAGTAGCAGAAGTAATCCCGAAGATCAGAAACCTTCTTCGTCGCATAAAGCAAACTGCTAAAAGTGTGATCGACGCTAATCCAACTGCACTAATCACTATCGATAGCCCTGATTTTTGCTTCAGAGTAGCCAAGCGTGTTAAACGGCATAATTTGACTGTTCCGGTTATTCACTACGTTGCACCATCTGTTTGGGCGTGGCGGCCAAAACGAGCTGCGAAGATGGCAAAATTTGTTGATCACGTGTTGGCGTTATTACCATTCGAGCCGCCTTACATGCAGGCTGAGGGCATGAGTTGTGATTTCGTCGGGCATCCGATTACAGAAGAAAAACAAGCCGATGCGATCGAAATTACAAAATTTCGAAAGGAATTTGGTCTAGAGGAAGACGCTAAACTATTGGCTGTTTTGCCGGGTTCCCGTTCGGGGGAAGTAGAGAAATTGGGGCCCATCTTTCTAGAGGTCATTGATCTGTTGAGAGCTGAGCATCCGGATCTAAAAGTGGTAATTCCATCTGTTGCAGCCAGAGTTGACCAGTTGACTGCAATTTTTCGAGCCCCCGATATTGTAATTCTAGATCCGCGCGGGGTCTCTCCCGAAGTTGCCGAAGCCAGAAAACGGACATGTTTTGCATCTAGCGACGCTGCGTTGGCGGCTTCGGGTACCGTTTCATTAGAACTAGCGGCAGCAAACACGCCGATGGTAATCGCTTACAAGATGCACTGGTTGACCGCTTTCATTAAGCGGCGGTTGGTACGGGTTTCGTCAGCGACGTTGGTGAATATCCTGACTGAAACGCATGAAATCCCCGAGTTTTTGCTCGAGGATTGCACTGTGGAGAAAATATTTCCGGCAGTTAAACAGCTTCTGGAGGATTCTGATCTGGCCGACAAGCAACGTCAGGTTTCGCAAGACGCCATTCAACTTCTTTCGCGCGACGAGAGTGAAACGGGTAGCAGCGCTGCTTCCTCTGTTTTGAATTTTCTCAAGCTCTGATGTCAAAAAAAACGCCGGAGGCCCCCCCCGACGCTTTTCTAATTATCGGTTTTCCACATCCACGTAATCGCGGTTCTTTTCGCCAGTATATAGCTGACGTGGACGACCAATCTTTTGTGTTGGATCAGCAATCATTTCTTTCCACTGGGCAATCCAGCCCACTGTGCGTGCCAATGCGAAGATAGGTGTGAACATCGATGTCGGGAAGCCGATCGCATCCAGAATAATGCCGGAATAGAAGTCGACATTAGGATACAGCTTACGTTCTACAAAATAGGGGTCAGAAAGCGCAATCCGCTCCAACTCCTTGGCGACCTGAAGAGTAGGATTGTTTTCGATACCCATCAAATCAAGAACTTCGTCGGCGGATTCTTTCATGACCTTGGCGCGAGGGTCAAAGTTTTTGTAAACGCGATGCCCAAAGCCCATCAAACGGAACGGGTCGTCTTTGTCTTTGGCACGCTCGATGAATTCCGGAATGCGATCAACCGTTCCGATTTCTCGCAACATGTTCAAAGCGGCTTCGTTCGCACCACCGTGCGCAGGCCCCCAGAGACAGGCAATACCGGCAGCGATACAAGCAAAAGGATTTGCGCCAGACGAACCGGCAAGCCGCACTGTCGAGGTCGATGCGTTCTGTTCGTGATCTGCGTGTAGCGTGAAAATCCGGTCCATCGCGCGAGATACGATTGGATCAACGATATATTCCTCCGCGGGCACTGCAAAGCACATGTGCAGGAAGTTGGATGCGTAATCCAGATCATTGCGTGGATAAATGAATGGCTGACCAATCGAGTATTTAAAGGCCCATGCAGCAATTGTCGGCATTTTTGCGATCATTCGGATCGAAGCTACTTCGCGCTGCCACGGGTCGTTAATGTCTGTGGAGTCGTGATAGAACGACGACATCGCGCCCTGAACACCACAAATGATTGCCATCGGGTGGGCATCGCGACGGAAACCACGGAAGAAATACTGAATTTGTTCGTGCAGCATTGTATGCCGCGTGACACGTGGGATAAACTCGTCGAGCTGCGCTGCCGTAGGAAGTTCGCCGTACAACAACAGATAGCACACTTCGAGGAAGTGGGACTTTTCTGCTAGTTGATCGATCGGATAACCGCGGTAAAGAAGCTCGCCTTTGTCGCCATCAATGAAAGTGATCGCGGATTCGCAAGAAGCGGTTGATGTGAAACCCGGATCGTAGGTGAAGACGTCGCCTTGTGCGTAAAGTTTCCGAATATCCAATACATCAGGACCCAGATTTGGGCTATATACCGGAAGATCAACTTCCATGTCGTTGAATTTTAAACTTGCCGCGCTTTTGCTATCGAAACCATTATTTACCTCATATATGGCCCCAACGGGCCCGTTCCATAATTACGCGCGTTGTCGGCCGCTTTCTGCGTTGACCACCGGATTGGGAACTCCATATCCGGATATCAGCGAGAGGCGTCCTCCAGCCGTGCGATGCTTTCATCTTTCCCGAGTTGTACCATCATATCGAATACACTTGGTGACACTGTGCGGCCCGTTAGAGCGACACGAAGCGGTTGCGCTACTTTACCAAGTTTGAGGTCCTCAGACTCGGCAAATTCACGGATTTCCGCCTCTAAATCTTCCAAGGTCCACGTAGCATTTCGCAACCGCGAAGTCAATCGGTTCAGCATACCACGGGATACCGTAGTTAAAAAATGCCCAGCCTTCTCGTCAGGTAAGAAGGGGCGTTCACCAAGGAAATAATGTGCGATTTCCAACAGTTCCGGAAGTACCTTCGCGCGTTCTTTCAATCCATCCATCCCGTTGAGAAACATTTCCCGATGCTTGTCTGTGAGTGCGGGTAATTGTTGCGACGCAACAAACTTTTCAATTTCCACCAGCAATTTCCCGTTATCCATTGCGCGGATATGTTGACCTGAAAGGTTTTCCAATTTCTTAAAATCGAAGCGCGCCGGTGATTTCCCGACTTTTTCGAGGCTAAACCACTTGATTGCCTGATCCGTCGTGAAAAAATCTTCGTCCCCGTGGCTCCAGCCAAGTCGAGCCAGATAGTTTCGCATGGCCTCGGGTAGGTATCCCATGTCGCGATAAGCATCAACGCCGAGCGCTCCATGACGCTTGGAAAGCTTCGCGCCATCTGGGCCGTGGATCAATGGAATATGCGCATAGGTGGGCAGTTCCCAACCCATTGCGCTGTAAATGATGCTCTGACGTGCGGCGTTTGTTAGGTGATCGTCACCACGAATGACATGCGTAACGCCCATGTCATAGTCATCAACAACAACAGCCAGCATATAGGTTGGCGTTCCGTTCGACCGAAGAAGGATCATGTCGTCAAGCGTCTCGTTTTTCCAGGTAACCGTTCCCTGCACCTTATCGTTGATCGATGTTTCACCGTCGCGGGGCGCCTTTAAGCGCACTACGAAGGGGGCATCCGGTGCAATGTCAGGATTCGCGTCTCGCCAAGGAGACAAGAACAATGGGGGACGTTTTTCTGCACGGGCTGCGGTCCGGAAGGCATCAATCTCTTCTTTTGTGGAGTAGCATTTATACGCCGCACCTTTTACTAACATCTCTTGTGCTACCTCGGCGTGACGTTTGACGCGCTCGAACTGACTTACCGGTTCATCGTCCCAATCTAGCCCGAGCCACCGCAAGCCGTCGTAAATTGCCTCAACTGCCTCAGGGGTGTAGCGCGCACGGTCGGTATCTTCGACCCGCAACAAAAATTTGCCACCCTGATTTGCGGGCAAATAACCAATTGAAAAGGGCTGTTCGCGCACTTCCGATATGTAGGAAGCCCGTTGGTGAAGGGGCGAAACGTGTGACGACTTTGGACATGAGTTAACCCTTTGGTAACCAGAATTGAGATATATCTGCGGGGGTTTTAGGTCATTTGTGGTAGGGAGAACAAGATAACAAACCTGATTGATGCACTCGAATTTCAAAGGCACCGGTTAATACTCTGGATCCCGGTCGTTTTTGGAACAGGTATCAGCGTATATTTTTTGATTGATAAGGAACCTTCCGGCGTCACCGTTGCATTTGTGATCGGCATCGGGTGCTTAATCGCTACTTTCATTCGTCCCGTGCATATCGTGAACTCGGTAGTGCTTTGCGCAGCGTCGCTCCTTTGCTTTGGTTTTGGATATGCGTCAATCAGAACAACTATGGTGGAGGCACCCGTGTTGACCCGCCAATACTACGGACCGGTCTATGGACGCATTATTGGACTTGACCGCTCGGCTTCAAACGCCCCACGGATTTTATTAGATCACATATATTTACCAGGAATTCCCGAAGCCCAAACGCCCAAGAAAATACGAATGTCGCTTCAAGGTCATATCCCGGAGAATACCTTAGTACCGGGGGGGCGAGTGGCGATAACTGGTGGCCTTTCACCACCGGGCCCGCCCGCAGAACCAGGGGGCTTCGACTTCCGAAGGATGGCATGGTTTATGGCACTAGGTGGGGTCGGGTATACACGAAATCCGGTTATCCCAGCCGCTGTTCCGGATGACGATGATCTCCGTATAAAACTTTTCTACCTCAGGATGAGCATATCAGGGTTCATCAGGGAATCTATACCAGACCAAAACGGGGCTTTTGCGTCAGCAATTATTGCGGGCGATCGCTCTGAAATAAACCCAGCGACTCTGGATGGGCTTCGTGCCTCAAATTTGGCTCACCTGTTGGCTATTTCAGGGCTACATATGGGGCTGCTAACGGGGTTCGTTTTCGCATTGCTTAGGTATGGTCTGGCGCTTTTTCCCTACATGTCGTTAAGAGTGAAGCCAAAAAAACTAGCGGCCGGCTTCGCTATTTTCATCGGGTTCGCGTATCTGTTGGTGTCGGGCTCCAGCGTCGCTACGCAGCGGGCTTTTATAATGGCCACGGTGGTCTTGATTGCAGTAATCCTGGATAAACCCGCCTTGACACTTAGAGCTGTCGCTCTCGCCGCTTTTGTAGTGCTCATGATCAAACCTTATAGTGTTCTAGAGGCCGGATTTCAGATGTCTTTCGCTGCTACAACCGCATTGATAGCGTCGTACGAATGGTTAAACGCTCGCGATTTTTGGCGCGCAACAAACCAAGGTTTGTGGAAAGTATTTCGACCGATATTTGGTCTAATATTCACGTCGGCGGTCGCAGGAATTGCCACCGCACCAATCTCGGCGTTTCATTTCAACCAGATTTCACATTACGGATTATTGGCCAACCTTCTGGCCGTGCCGATAATGGGGTTGGTGGTGATGCCTAGCGCAGTTGTTGCCGCAATTCTGATACCGGTTGGCCTCGAAGGCGCGGTGTTTTACGTCATGGGGAAGGGTATCGGGGCAATTCTTTGGGTCGCTTCGTATTTCTCAACACTTGATCACGCCACCTCTGCCGTAAAATCTGGCCCGACGTGGGTACTGGGTGGTGTCTGTGCTGGAGGATTGATTCTTATTCTTTGGCGGGGCTGGGGGCGGTCGCTCGGAATAATTATTTTAGCAGGATCCTTAATAACTTGGTTCAACTTTAGTAGGCCCGAGTTATTAATCGCAGAAAATGGAAGAGTTTTTGGCGTTTTTAGCGATCAGGAACGAACAATTAGCAAGTCACGTGGAAGTGGCTACGCCGTTGGTATCTGGCTGGAGAACGACGGAGATATGGCCACACAACCTGAAGCATTCGAGCGAAATGGTATAAACGACAGCGGTAAAGTTACATTCGCAGACCTAGCCGATGGCTGGCGCGTCGTATCATACTCGGGTGATAGCCTGCCCGAAGCAAATGAGCTTTGCCAAATCAATACTATCTTAATTTCATCTAAATTGGACATTCAACCCAGCGCTTGCACTGTAGTCGACAAATCTTCCCTTCGAAAGTCAGGCACCGTGGCGATAAGCATCGAAAATGGATTGGCGCGGATTACTAACAGTCGTGACGCCGCGCGTTTTCGTCCTTGGGGGCATTGACTAGTAGGTTCTAATCAAGCCAACCAGTCGACCCTGCACTTTGACTTGATCATCCCGGTAAACGCGAGTTTCGTAGGCTACGTTAGCAGGCTCAAGTGCGATCGAACTCCCACGTTTACGGAAGTATTTCAGAGTCGCCTCCTGATCTTTGACTAGCGCCACGACCACGTCGCCGTTGTCAGCAGTTGGTTGTTCGCGGATCACTACGATGTCGCCATCGTTAATACCCGCTTCAATCATGGAGTCGCCTTTTACCTCTAGCGCGTAGTGTTTTCCGGAACTCGACAGCATCGACCCAGGTACCGCAACTGTATGGGATACATCTTGAATCGCCTCGATCGGGGTGCCGGCGGCGATACGCCCCATAACTGGCACTTCGTTCGACTGCATTTCAACCGGAATGGCAGCAGACGGCGGATCAACACGACCACCTTGAACAACTGATGGGGAAAATCCACTACCGCCAAGGGATTCTGGCAACCTGACAATTTCGATGGCGCGCGCACGATGCGCAAGTCTGCGAATAAAACCGCGTTCTTCAAGCGCTGTAATCAGTCGATGGATACCAGATTTGGAGCGAAGGTCCAAAGCTTCCTTCATCTCGTCAAAGGATGGAGGAACACCGTCTTCTTGCAGCCGATCATTAATAAACTTCAATAAGTCGAGTTGTTTGCGCGTTAGCATGTCCGTCTCCAAACCCAAAAAATGCACCTATAGTCACGTTAAGTTCTACAAGTGTTCTTGTTTTGTGTCAACTACTGCCGGTTCTATACTATTTCCACAAACTCGACAGGAACACCTTTCGTCAGCGGTCCGTCGTTTGGCGGGCGCACCAACAAGGCGTTAGCTTGGCCCAATATGGTTAACAAAGAACTATCTTGCTTATCGAATGGCGTTACTTGCCAGTTTCCATCAACGATTTCGGCTTTTGCGCGCATATAATGTTCGCGCGAACCATTGTCGGACACATCTTTGGATATAAAACCTTTGACTCGCGAAACCGGTGCCGCTGCAAATCCAAGCATTACGTTTATCATCGGGCGGAGAAAAATATGTCCACAAACCATGGAGGAAACGGGATTTCCGGGAAGGCCAACCATTGGCACACCATTCATGTCACCCGCCATCAGTGGTTTGCCCGGTTGCATGGCTACTTTGTAAAAGTCGAGTTTGACGCCGCGTTCACCAGCAGCGTTGTGCACCAGATCATGATCTCCGACAGAGGCTCCGCCCAAGGTGACGATCAAGTCGGCACCTTCCGATAAATCGAGCGCCTGATGAAGGCTTTCTTTGGTGTCTTTTGCGATAGGCAACATGCGGACTTCGGCGCCATTGGCTTCGAGCAGTGCCTTAAGGCCAAAATTATTAGAGGAAACGATTTGATCCGGCCCTGGTGTCTCCCCGGGCATCACAAGTTCGTTGCCATTTGGTACAAGTGCCACAACCGGTTTTCGGGTTACGGGTACAGTCGGGACATTCATCGAAGCCAGCAACGCTACGT
>JGI24025J20009_10000242_pt1 | contig 42758 bp, 63 predicted proteins | sample Cruoilmetagenom3_FD_20009 | JGI IMG/M metagenome (IMG submission 20009)
GCCGCAAACATAGATGCGTTTTTGACATCCTGATCTCCCGCATCTAAATCGCCTGTCATCGGCACGGAACCGTCTGCCATGAAATCACCAGCACCAGATGGCGTTCCGAATTCGAGTGCCGTCTCCCCTGTATTTACTTTGGGATATTTACCTGCCTGCCCCGTATATGCCGCGGGTGTATCCGTCAATCCGAGGAATGTTGAGCCACCATCAGCAGGTATATCGAGTATGAACCCAGGTGTAGCATGAACATATTTTAGATATTTACCGTTATCCTCTGCTGTCGGTGCGGTAAATGCCATCCCGCGTATCTTGTCCTTTATATACGCCACCATTGCATTCCATTCTGTATGATCAATTTTCTGATTTTCTTCGCAGTTCGGAGGATCCGGGCATTCCGAATGCACATCATACCAAACCATGTTTTCTTTTTTCTCCTTTTTTCTTTTTAAATAGAACGTTTACAACTTTCTTAAAATATTATCGGGTCGCCACGAAACAAAGAAAATCTATGTTTGCCCATGCAGCAACCGAACCGTCTTTCGTTACCTTAAACTGTATTGAGTCCGCTATATCAAGGTTCGTTATGCGGAACGGGAGTTTGTATAAGGCATAAGAAGTCGTAAGTATCTTCTGCTCGCCTGCCAGTATGCCGTTCCGGTATGTATATATGTTACCGTTTGCGCCAGTGCCGATAAAATTATGATTTCCCCACGATACGCCAGCATAAATCCCATTGTCATCTAAATCTTTACTCAGAGACCAAACTCCATTTAATACATATAATTTGCCATTATTGCCTGTACCTGCATATAACTTACCTCCCAAATCTAAAAAACTTCGTATTTCTGTTTCACCCGTTGCATAATCGGTACTCCAACTATCGCCATCTGACGTTTTATAAACATTCCCGCCATCACCACCTGCATAGAGGGTATCTTCAAAGGATTTTAACGTATAAATATTAGTATCCGCGGTATCGGATACCTCGTAAAAATGAATAGCCCCTTTAAAGAACCAATCAACAATAGTGTCTCTACAAAACCACATATAGGAACCATCAAACGCCAATCCTGTTATATTCACTTCCGAATAGGAATAATCCACTGTTATATCCGTATTGTGTTTGTATATTTTATCTGTATTCTTATCACAACTCCATATTCTATATCCGTCCCATGCTAAACCAGTTGGAGCAGACCCGATGGCATCATAAGTGGCAAGCAAATTTATAATATCCGTATCGTGTTTATATATCTTATATGTGCTTCGATCGCAACTCCAAATATTTGTGCCGTCCCATGCTAAGCCCGATGGTTGTGTATCAGGCGAATTATATGTATTAAGAACTGCTAAATTGGGATCGCCAACATCATGTTTATATATTTTATCATTTATTGGATCGCAACTCCAAATATTTGTGCCGTCCCATGCTAAGCCCGATGGTTTATATCCCGCTACGACTCCGGAAGGCGTATATTCGGTGTGTACAGTCATATCTCCGTTATGTTTGTATATCTTCCCTGTTGACTTATCGCAACTCCAAATATTTGTGCCGTCCCATGCTAAGCCCGATGGTTGACTTCCAGGAGTGGAATAATGAGCGCTGTACGGGAAATCAGAAGGATCATAATAATCTAATCTATATATTTTTCCATTTGCACCAGTACCTGCATAGAGTGTATTGTTATGCTTTTCCAAACTAAAAACTGATGATTCGTTTAAATTATATTTTTCCATCCAACATCCTATTTTCAATCCAAATATTTTCCCGTTTGCACCAGTACCTGCATAGAGTGTATCATGAAATCCCTTAAGATAAAACACATCCGTCTCACCCGTATTTTTATCAAGTATCCATGCTGCCTCGTCATACTTAAATATCTTACCATTGTTGCCCGTACCCGCATATAAACAGTCCTCATATTCCTCTAAGCAATGCACTTCCGCTTCACCGGTATTAAATGCAAGAGAGAAGTTCTCGCCGTCTTCTGTTACGTATATTTTGCCGTCTGAAGTGCCCGCATATAATTTCTCTTTAAACGCTTTTAGGCATGTGATATTTACCGCTCCGGGCGTATAAATGGAAGCCCATTCGTCTGTGTCATCAAGATTCAGCACTTCTATCTTTACCGTATCTGCTTGTTCTGCTTTTGCGCGTATTATGTATTCATAGTTGCCAACTGGCAGTTTGAGATTGCTTTGTGTCAGATTAAAACTAACATATTCATTTAAAGCATCTAATTGTACCGCTCGGTTCTGCATAGCTCCATTATCTCCTTTCTTCGCACCGTCCGTGCTGCATCTGCTATCTACCGCCAGCCGCATCTGCCCTAACGGATGTTTTTCTGCACTCCCATCCATATTAAAAGTATCAATATCCCTGAACGAAGCGTCATCCACGTCACCGATATTTTTGAGATTGAAAAACGTAGCGTAATCACGCGGGATACTTATCAGTAGAAGTTTGTTGTTACTCCTAAGAAAATAGTCCAGTTTCCGTTCTCTTATATGCTTCGATTCTACGAGACTATAATCGAAAAAACCGAAAAAGGATAGTTCCTTAGTGCCTATTTCTTCCTTTATTGTGCTTGGATAATCCGATTGCGGCGTATAATAGTTCCGTATCGTTCGCGTTCTTGATCTGGGATTCTCTTTAATCAGATTGAATATCAACTCTTCATCAAAGTCTGAAAGGAACATATCGCCTACTTCTGCTGCTTCTCCCACTCCTCCGCTGCCTGCCCCGAAATATAATGGAAATGAATATGGGAAACCTCCGTAATTTGTCATTTTTTCTTTTTCACACCACCGGGATATCTATATAAATGTCATCCTTATCTATCTCGCAGCTTAAATAATATTTGCCTGTGCCCGCGCTTACCTTACCATAAAGAGCTATTTCAAGTAGTATTCGTTCGTTGTATTTCAGTTCGCTTATTACGTTACCTTCAGCATCTTTCTTTTCTGAAGATATATCAAAGAAGAATGGTATGGATTTTGTTACTGATGCCGTTGCATTTAAATCCGTTGCGATACCGTACTTTTCTATCGCTCGTTTGTTTCCATCATTATCTATCGCTTTCAGTGTTGCCATAATCTTTTCCAGATATGCAGTACCCGAAGCGCATTCAAATTTGACCTTTACAAACCCCCTTAACACGCCATCTATTATTGTTGTGTGCTTAATCGGCAAGGGGTAAATAAATTCACAACTGCCTATTTTTACTGTTGTCGTGCTGCTTACTGCTACGTTTATTTCTATGTCTTGTGTGTAAGGAGTGAAATTAGCATCAAGTGTGTAATCATAAAGGAAGTGATTCCAGTTCAGACCTCCGAAGATATACGTTACGAACTTGTCGCTGAACAGTGCTTTGCATTTAATCCTCATTCGTTGCATTCTCAAACAACCTCCTTCAATTGATATAAGACAAATTGTTCAGCATCTTTACGCAGTAAATCGGTATCCCAAATGAATATGGGTGTCCATTTATATTTCTGATAAAAATTCTTTCGGTAGTCAAGCGTTCTTGCCAACTTAATGTTTTGATTTAATAAAGGACTATGCCAGTATGCACCCATTACCTCTACGCAGATTTTCTTGCCATTGGCTTCTATGAAATCTGGATTTAATTGTTTTTTCCCTTTCTTTCCTATCCATAATTGCCCATCGCCGACATAATGAAAATCCAGATGGTTGCGTTTGCATATCTCTTCAAAGATTAGTTCTGGTTTTGTATGATGTTGCGGAAATTTACGCTTTTTTAATTTCTCTCGAATTTTATTTTTTGCTTCTTTTGTGTGATGTTTGCCCCAAAAAGGGTTGTTCCTACCAAAGATATTGGCACGATTCTTCCGCATTTTTTCTTTTGCTTCTTCACTGTGGTGTTTTCCATAAAGAGGATGCCTTTCTCCTTTTATTGCACAAGAATGACAAAAAGAGCGGTATTTGGATTGTTGTATTTCTCGAACTTTACCACAATCATCACAGATAGCAACTATCCTTTTACCTGATTTCGGTTTTAAATCTATACTTCTATATCCAAACCTCCTAAAGGTTTCTTCTTCGTCTATCATTTTATTTAATATATTTTTTAGATTATATAACGTTATCGTAATGAATATTTTCCATGTATCCCTCTATTCACCGCTTCTGCGATATTTCTTTCTAAGTTTTCTATGTCGCTGTAATTATAAATTGTAAATTCCTGATGAACGGTTGGAATTCCCGATGTCGCAGGAGACGGAGATGCCGATGCCGGAACTACGACTTCATCTTTATGTAGCATGTATAATCCAGTTTTCGCTATAACCCCTCCATACTGTTTGCTCCCTTCTACACCTGCCGTTGAAACGGTTCTGATGTATTTTGTTATTTCAACACTCGCCTTTGCCGGATTAGCTTCTATATACTCCTTTGCCCTTTTCCATTGTGCTATTTGCTCATCTGCTTCCAGTTCTGCTATTCTATCCATGACTAGTTTATGTGCGTTTCGTGCGGTTTCCTCTACTAATAATGCCGCATTATATTCGGTTTGTTTAGATTCCAGTAGCTTTCCCAGTTCGGTTAAGCTATCTACATTGTATTCTTTTTCTATCTCGCCCTTTGTTTCAGTTGCTTCGCCCAGCTCTCCCTCCATCTTCTTTTGTCGTTTCTGCGCATCGTCAAGCCTGTCTTTTGCATCTCGCAAGTCTAAATCGGCTTCCGCAGCTTCGCGTGAATCCGCACCGTATTCCTCAACTGCCTCACTATACGCTTCTTCAGCATCCGCCAATCTGAACTGCGCATGTTCTATCGTTCTGCCCTGGTCTTCAATGTCTTCATTCAAATCAGTGATGCTTTTCATTGCACGTTCAAGGTCTTCATAAGCACCGGTGAGTGTGTCCACTTCGGATTTCAAGTCGCCTGTTGCCTTTATCGCATCGTTAAGGTCTTTCTCTGCGTTTTCCGCATCCTTTAAAGCGAGTTCATAATCTTTAATTGGTTCGCTCAGATTCGCCATATCTGCGACTGTTTCGTCTATTAGTTTCTGCTTTTTCCCAACTTCATCAAACTGTGCTAATAAATCAGAAAACTCCGGAATTACCGTGGCTGTTGCTATCTGCTCTAAGCTACTGACGGCTTCATCTGCAAACTCGGCAACTTCATCGCCACCTTTTTCGATTGATTCGTTTAGCTTATCCTGTGCATCGGTTAATTCGTCCTGCGTATCTTTAAATCGCAGACTCGCCCGCCCTGCCTCATCGGAATCTTCACCGTATTCTATTATCGCTTCATTCCATTCTTCCTGTGCATCTTTTACATCATATTGCGCCTTTTCTACTGACCGAGCTTGTTCTTCGACATCTTTCATTGCATCGGTCATCACTTCGCCTGCTTCGACTGTCGCTTCTGCGCTCTCTTTCGCCTCGTCTCTGTTCTTTTTCCACCATCCTATAAGTCTTTTTATACCGAGAATCACTACGCCGATTGGACCGAGAAGGAGAAGGAGTTTATCACCGAATATTGCCACTGCCCTCTGAACGATATTTATCGCTGGAGCAAGTTTGGGTTTAAGCCATCCGACAAGTTTCTTGATACCTTTTGACATGAAGTCCACTGCTTTTGTTACGACACCGAATTTCTTTTCTAAGACGTATAAAGCACCGACCACAACCATTATAACTGCTGGTATCCAGAAGATTGGATTTGCCAGCATCGCGATTGTCGTATGCCATATACTTGCCGTTAATGTCATCCCCGCTGCTGCTGCTGTAAGCTGTGCTGCCGTATACACCGGGTATACCGCACTTATTCCCATCAGTAAGGGACCAATACCTATAAACGCCTTTGAGAATTGCAGACCCCCTCCTATGACCGTCTGAAGCGGTCCCGGGATATCTTCAAGAACACCTGCGAAACCTGCCAGTGCTTCTGCGGTTACTATCGTTGCGGGTGCCATCGCCTCGCCCATCGTTATCTTTGCGGCTTCCATTTTGTTATTCGCTATATCGAGTTTGCTCTGTGTAGTTCCGAGTATCGCGTTTAAGGCTTCTTGAACTGACGTGCCGGAACTTACCGCATCCGTATATCCTTTTAAATTGTCTTTCTGGCGTATCAGTGACATTGCCGCTCTGACTCCTTCTGCACCGAATAGTTTCTGCAACATCGCCATCTGTTCCACGTCTCCACCCGCTTCGTCAAGTTTTGTCGAGAGCCCTTCTAATAAAGACGTCATACCGACAAAATCGCCGTTTGCGTCTGTTACTTTTACACCCATGTCTTCCATCTGTGCTAACACCGTAGGATCCACCAGTCGAAGAAGCGTGGTTTTCAGTGCCGTGCCTCCCTCTTCTGCACTCACAAAATCTTTCTTCAGTAACCCGGACATCGCGGCAAGCTCACCGAACGATATGCCAAGATTTGCAGCAACACCTATGTTCTTTGATAGCTGAACCTGAAGTTCTGGCAAGGTGGTTTTGAACGCTTGCACCGTACCCATAAGCACGTTCGTTATATCCGCCGCGCTGCCAGCCGCTTCGCCGTAAACGTCTAATACCATTGTCGTTGCGTTTACTGCATCGGCCATCTCAAGATTACCTGCGACTGCCATCTCTGCGATTGCTGGTAACTCTTCTATCACACGTGCCGCATCAAAGCCCGCAGAACGCATCATGTAGAAACCACCGGCGACATTTTGAGCGGAAAGTGGCAGTTCCTTTGAAATGCCTATCGCGCTGTTGCGCATGATTTCCATCTGCTCTTCTGTAACACCGCCGAGGGATTTGACCTCTGCCATTGCAGAATCAAACGTAAGATAGCTTTTGTTGATATTGTCTGCCATTACCTTCGCGCCGACACCTACCGCGGTCATCCCGGCACCTATCATTAACCCTTTCTTTTCGATGCCTTTGGCTATCGCTCCGGTCTCTTTCTCTACTCTCTTTCCATCCGCCTTAACAGTAGACTTAAGCCCTATTGATATGAGTAGTTTCCCGACTCCACCACCGACAGCCATATTATCTTTTACCTCGGAACCTTATTTGGCGTTCCATGTATGCCGACTTTAAAAATTCCCATTCGTCTGGTGTGCATTCTGCGAACTCATGTGGGAGCTTACCTGTTTGTACGACCAAATCATATAATGCCTGCCCTGCATTACTTTTTGCGAAAGGATTGTGCTTCTTGCACCTTCTCTGTCATTTCAGAAGTTAATGCGTCCATGAGTCGTATCATGTCCATAGGGTCGTAAGCTCCGGTTTTCCAGAACTCATAATCCAAGCTGTCATCCACACAAAGCGCATCAAACATCCTGAAAAAAGTATTACTTGCCTTTTCTATTCGTTCTGGGGCGCCGCTTTTTAGCTCTCCTTGTAGTCTCACTATTTCATCGTATTCGCTTCTGAGTGGTGTGTGCATCTTCACTACAAATTCACCATGTCTATCTTTAAATGGAACATCACAGATCCGTTCCAGCGCACTCAACGTGAGCCGTTCCGCTATGGTAAGCTCGCTTTTTTGCTTCCGTGCGAGTTTTCTTAGACGTGCTTCCCGCCTCTTTTCTAAGTTAATATCCTCTTTTGTGGTCATGTTTCAACAGTTCCAGAAGCTTGACCGAGCAGAATAATATCAGCACATCGCCCTTTACGGTTTCTTTGATTGGTTCTTTTGTGTCTGGAATAGTCTCTAATTCATCTCCTTGTGCGGATTTGCGCTTTTGCTTTAATCTCTCGACATACCCCTCTTTTGCGTTCGCATAAATAAATGTGGGCTGACGTTCGCCATCCAGAAAGACAATGGTTTTTATCCCTATGTCCGAATCGTTTGGCTGCGTTTTGTCCAGTTCTATGCAACCTTCTGTCTCATCGAATAGCTTTGAGCCTATTATCGCGCCCCGTAAAGCTTCTTTAGATATCATTTTCCTGTTTATGCTATTTTATTTCCACGGACATCATGTAGTCCACTAAGAAGCTGAACGATTTCGCATAGTAATCCTCCGTCGGAAAGTCCTGGTCTAACTTTGTTGCCTGGCATCCAATCAAGAAATACTTTTTCTTTAGCACTGCGTTCTGCAATTGCTTACCAACTAACACGGCAATCTTCTTGACGCCAGTGAAGTTGTCCGTCCATTTCTTATCTCCTAATGCTGGTGTATCTGCTGCTTGGTCGCCGAATATTGCTGATATGAAATCATCATTGTAATCCAGTTCCTCCAGATCCGCGGTTCTTGATGTCGCACCTACTTTCTTTAGCTTTGTTACCTGCCCGTGCACTGCCTCTTCTTTCGTATCTACTGACATTGATGTCTTTACGTCTTTGCATGCGCCTACCTGTACCAGTGCAGAAGTTTCTATATCTACGTAATATGCGTACATCTTGTCCGTGCCTACTGCTGAAGTCTGTACCTTCTCAGTGCCATTTGCTTCTGTCGCTGGGTCCGTTCCGTTCGCCGCTAATTCCAGCATCTGGTCTGATTTCGTGCCGTCTTCCTTCAATACGAATACGCTGCCGAACTCTGCCGTCTTGCTGAGTTCTATTACACCTGCAATTTCCGTGAGTTCTTCGTTCGTTATCTGCACGCCACCATGATACCATTTAACTTCATCCCCCGTGGGAATGTCCGTTCCTACTATATCTGACATTTTTTCTTTTTATTTGCCTCCTCTCTTTAATTCTAATTTCGGAAAGGAAGACATATAAAAAGAACGTTTACAAAATTTCTCTCATTTGCATTTCGTTCATAAAAACCCAATAACTTACCAGATCATTGTCACGCCACTTTTTTATCTCGTTCTCATACGTTTCAAAGGACGCATTGATTTTTTGGAGAAGAGACAAAAATAAAATAAAATAAAATTAACGGAATTAGAGCAAATAATAGTGATATTATCACGCATTCGATAAACGATTCTTTATATTTCTTTTTCTTTTTCTTCGTCTTCTTAGTATTTCCTATTTACCCCATGTTACACCCACCACCAAATCCGCAGAACCATAAACTTCATCAAAAGGTTCTTCTGGATTGAGAAAGTCAGGACCGTCATATGACTTTCCGAAACCAAAAATAAAATATTTGGTCTTCTTCTCTAAGGATTCCGCTATTATTACTTCGATTTTCTTATTTGTTTTAAGCATCTCTACAAAACGTTCATTCAGTAGTGACATTTGATTGAAATTAATAATCATTCTTGCCGAAAAATATTTATTATCCCGGGAATACGTTTTAAAATCAAACCCCGCATTCCGCCCTATGCTTTCTTCTTTTTCTAATAATTTTACATACTGCAGTTGTATCTTATCCCCTGTTACCATCGTATCATAACTAACATAGTCCGTTCCGTTTTCATTAGTGGCATCTTCCCTTTTTTGTGTCCCATATTCTGATATTGTCAGATATTCTATATCCGCTAATCCTAAGACGCTTCCGTATTCCGCTTTTTCGTTTAAAGAAAAGCACCCTCTCCCTACTTCGGCTTTGGTTACAATATGTTCTTCTATTCTTTTTTCTCCGAGATATAATAAAAACATTTACCAGACCTCCTTATTTTGTCCTTATCCCAATATGGCGATTTGCAGTTCGGACATGTCAATGGTCTTTCCGCTTTGCGCGGCGCCCATTTATGTCCGCATCGCTTACATTCTAATGTAAACTACCAACGGCTAAAGCCGTTTGCTTTCCATCGGAGAAGTGATATGTCGCACAGCGAAAACACAAAACTCGTCATCTGGACGCCAAAGCTGGTCTACAACAACTCCAGCACTGGAAAACTGGGTAAAAAGGGTGGTGAGACCTTGAGAATATTCCCGCTCCAGTGCCGATTTGATAGCAATAGCAAGTGATGCTTTTCTATCGCTATTCACCACCTTACCACAATTCTTACACACATACAGGGCGTAATTCACCGAACTATGCCCTGGATTCACCGAACCACAATATGGACACCATTTGGAAGTGTGGTAAGCGTCTTTCTGGTCAAGAGGTATTTCAAACTCGTTACAATTAGACATAAGGAATTCACGCAACTGAGCATACGGGATATGGTTGATCTTCTGGTTCGTCTTCCTGTTGAACTTATGTCGTCGTCCTTGGATACTAAGTTTCTCAATAGCAATAGAAGCATTAAAAGAGCGAGCAAGGTTAATAATGTCTTTTGCAACCTGTCCGCTTCTGGTCTTAACGAAGTTCGCCTGTTTGCGTTTAAGCTTTCTAAGATACTTCTTAGCGTTTTCCGAACCACTATCAGCATGGCTTTGAAGTACCTGTTTTCTCTTAAGATAGTCCCTCTGTCTAATAGCTACGTCCCTACCAAGATAAAGTTGTTTGACAGTCTTCCCAGTTTCGGTATCAAAAACCGTTACCGCAGCGAGCGTAGCGGAACCGACATCAACACCAACAACATATCTCCGATTATTAGTAGGTTCGAGATATGCCTTTTCAATAGAGACCGCAATCTTATTGTCAAGAAGCGATATGGCTTTAATCATCCATCCATCTTTGATAAATGTGTTGAACCGTGTAAACCCGTTATCTGCCTTAATGGGAATAACAAACGTCTTGCGTGGAGAGTAAGTAACCTTAAAACATGGTGTCCCCCTTTTAGTCGTAAAGAACTTGAACCATCTTGTATTCAACCGAATATCGCATCGCTTAAAGCCGTTCTTAACAGTCTTCCTTTTTGCCCAGACATCTTTACGGGCTTCTTGCACAATATCAGAAGACAGGAAGGAGGTGGAGCGGATGTTTGAATATGTAAGATGATGCAGCTCGTTAGACGATTTAGCATTCGGAAGTTGCTCAAAAGTGAGATTGAGTACGTGCAGAAATTCGGAGAAGAAGCTATCAAGTATGCCTTTCTTCTTCGCCGTAAGCGGTAAGCAATTAAGCAAGATGGTTTTTCTCAAGGTTTTCTCACCAATACTATATATGTATTCAGAGTATATAAAGGTTCCTGTTAATTGGGCTTTGCTCCAAAAGTAGCTTTTGCTCCTAAAGTATGATGTTTGCTCCTAAAGTCATGGAAAAAACTGGCTTTTGGAGCAAAGCCTGTTAATTGTAAAAAACGTCCACCGAGAAAGCAAGCAAATATCAAATATTATTTTTCTTTGATACGTAGTTGTGGGATTTCTCCGGATTTAGTAATAAACGCATGAAAAGAAGGAAAGTTCTCGTTTATCATCTCCATGGAAAACTCTAAATGATATGTCAGACGATCTATTTCGATTTCCTTGTCCGAGCGCTTCTTTATTGGTATCATTTAGGTTGTCATCACCGTAAACGCTATCTTAATTTCAAATCCGAAATACTCATCAATGTTAATGTTTTCAGACATACTGACTTTGCTTGTGCGGACGGAATCAGCTAACAAAGGATTAGCCATAAAGGCATCATACGCATTGTCCTGGAGCTTATCAAGTGTCTCAATCATCTCAAGATACCGGGATTGGATTTCGTATGCCTGCCCTAAGAAGTCAACGAATATTTCGCCATCCCATATTGTTCCTTTTGAATTCCTTTCTCGATAAACTGTATGTACTTTTCTAATAAGACAAAATGGAGTCGCTCTTATGCCATGTTCAACTATGAATCTTCGATATTCTTTTATGACATCCTTAGTGTCGTTGTCAGCTTTTAGGATAGTTTCTATTCCATCAAGTATTGCTGTGAATTTCAAATTACATACTCCTCTTCAGTATATGCGAATGGTATCTTTATTCCTGTTAGTGCTGCCTTCTTTTCTTTTGCGGGTATAATCCCGTTATTATGGCACCATGCGATTAATGTCGCTTCTGCAGCATCACAATCTATTTTCGTTTCTTCAGATATTTTATCACTCCGTTCTTGTCTTTTTAATTCCATTAAACAGGCGGTCCTTTGAGAAGCAGCAAGAATAATGCCCTCATTCTTGATTTCCGCGAGTTCCGCAATTGTGAAGTCCACTTCCTTGCCTATATATGTGTTTACCCATTTTTTTGCGTTCTTTGCCTGTATTACGATATTTGCAGAAAAAAAATCCGCATTATACAATTCTCTAACCAGATATGACTTTGTTACCGTTTCATCTGTATATGTCCCATTTATTATCGCCATTATAATGCCTCCAAAACAATAAATCGGTCATGCTCAATAGCTATCTGTGTCTTCTCTGCATTTACTTCTGTGGTCCATTCGCCTATTTCTGCATCGCTCGGAATACCATAATCGTAATGATAATAACTATTTGTATCTTTCATCATTACCGTGGCAGTAACTTTCTTAGTGCCCGCACTGTCTTCTATCGTTATCTTAATTGTGTTTGGATCTGCATCTGCACCATCGGCGTCCGTGACATGTGCTTTCTGTCGAAACGTTTCGCCTTGATAGTATTTTTCTATATCTTCCATTACGCCACCTCCTGCGATAGCGTCACGTTAATCGGATTGCCGTGTGATAGCGTCACGTTAATCGGATTGCCGTGTGATAGCGTTATGAGTAAAAACTCCGCCGGTACTTCTACGTATTCTTGCCAGTAGTCATCATTCCAATAGTTCTCTGACCAATATGTTGTTGGCCAGTATCCTGCAGTTAGTAGTGTCATTTTTATGCTCCATCCAATGTTATAGCTGTCCTGTTTCCGTTTGCATCTACGGTCGCGCTTATTCTGTTTTTACTATCGGCATTATCTCGGAAGGTTATGGTTGCCGTACCGCCGCCTGCGGACTTGCCGCTGAGCGTTGCTAATACTATTCTCTGTATCTGTCTGAATGTTAATGTACCTTCTACTACTTCATCTAATATTGAATCTATACCTGCCGCCGATAGTGCATACCCGGTTTTACTTCCGCTTGCGATTACCACGCCATCTGTTCCGGTATCTGCGAGGATAGCATCTATGTCTGTTGGCAAGTTTGGCGCCGCTAATTCTACAAGTCGCGCTTCTGTGCAAACACTCGCTAAGGCTGCGTTATCCGTGCCACGCATCGCCGTTGTTGGAATAGCATCTAAGAGAAGATCTAATCTACCACCATTGAGCCAGTCGTCATATAATGTCTTGAGATATGTGCCTGCATAGCCCGCTCCAGCATATGCGCTTATGTCTTTATCCCATATTGCCGTGATTGCTGCTGCGGATAGTGCGAACCCTGCTTTGTCTGTGAGTGCTCTTGTTTCAACACCCCATATATCTGCGGCTGTATGTGTCGAGAATCCGGTTGCTTTATAATCGCCTATAGTCTCAGAAGGGATGCCTTTTTGATTCTTTGCACCAAATGATCCCGCGCCTACATGATCAGCAATTAATTCGTTCCAGACCGCATCGGAAATAACCGCGGCTGTTGGATCGTTCAAATTAGTATTCGCTGTGAGTATTCTTGCTGTCGTTCCCCATACCTTATCTGCGGCTGCCTGAGTAAATTCAGAAGCCCCAATGGCATCTGCGGCTATCTTCGCGGCGGTAATTGCATCGTCCTTGAGATTGCCTGGGCGTTCATCTACGAGTTCGACAGCAAGCGATTCCTCAAATACATCTGTGAATCCGATATGAATAATAACTTCATCTACGCCAGAAGCGAATGCGGCGTCTGGTATGTCCAGCCGGTAAAGCCCTTTTGCATTTGTGCCGTCGACCTCTATAAAGCCACCGTCAGAATGGTCGGAATCTGCAGCGACTAAAGTCACGAGTGCTATTGCGGTACGAGTACCACGAGTGCGGATGTAAGATGCGATTGCGCCTGCGGAATTATAAGCTAAGCCAGTCTTTGATGTGCCGTCTGCTGAAGCTCTTAAGTGGAAGTATACTGTCTGATCTGTGCTTCCTATTTTCACTTGCATTTTAACGTGCTATGCCTCCCTTTTTATCCTGCGAAATGCCGCCCTCTGTATCCGAGAAATGCGGATATGGGATATATTCTGCAACGGCTTCTTCCTGATTGAACAGAAGTGTTAGTGTCATTCTCTTTCTTCACATACCTATATATGTAAGAGGCTCAGTTGAGGCGTATTTGCGGATGAGAATCCAATCAACCCACATGGTTGCAGGATTAGTATTATAATCAGCTCTTATCCAAATAGGATAGTCATTTGTTGGATAGTAGCTTGAGTGATTTACTTGGTTAGCATCGTTGACTGTCCATCGAGCTAAACCAGGTCGTTTGAGTTCTTGAATTTTCCATGTGTCTGCTGCCCAGCCAACTATATTTGAGAAACCATCACCATTATAATTACTATAATATTTACCACTGTATTGAGAGTGTCTGTGATTATATTCTGCTGTTATATAGTAAGTATTATCACTTGCACCAAAAGTTTGTTCACCTCGATTTGTTGCTCCGGAATATTGAGTTTTTAAACGCGCTCGGAGACTTGAACTATTATTTTTTGACCAGTCTGTAAGCGAAGTTAAGCGATTTTGGGTGTTTGTACTGGATGTAGTTAGAGTAACAATACTTCCAGAAACACTAATTCCGTTTCCAGTAACTGACCATTTTGATGTGTCTATGCTGCTTCCTGGAAAATCATCAAAGAACAAAAACGTATTCGTTCCATTGCTCGCAGAACTCGCATCACCGTCGAGCATTCTTAAAGCGCAGATTGCAGAAGAAGGTATCTTTGGCACTTCAATCCATTCCTTATCAGGAAAGGATTCATTCCAGTGATCTATGATTTGTAAATTCTCATCAACGAACCGCAAGCCATCCTGCACCTCGAAAAACAGTTGCTTCTCATCTATTTCAAGGCTGACCTGATAATCCTCAAGTTCGTTGCTATTGCTGCGGTTATCAACAATAACCTCTCGGCTAAGCATATCATCCAGGATAGGATCGGCGAAATGATCTTGGATAGCGAAGCTCATTTTTCCTATGTTTAATCTTCCTCCACTGATATTTCAACAAATGTTTTCGATGTGCTAGCATCATAGGAAAGGCGATGTGTGCAGATATAAGTGGCATTGGTTATCTTGCCATTGGTGGTAATCTCTAAGACCAGCTTCTCACCAGTCAAAAGTGTCTGTCCTGACAAATCAACGATACCGATAACGCTCTTCTCTACATAAGTCGTGGTTGCATTTGAAATGTTCACCGTGACCGTTTTCGTGCCCAATGTAGTGTAAGTATCATTTCCCGTAAGCTTCCGAACTGAAAACACGACCTTTTGAAGATATGCCGTTGCTGCCGCATTATTTGTCTTAACTGCGAGAGTGACTCTAAATCTGACAGTGCCATTCAGTTGTAAAGTTTCAAGCAGCTTCTCATCAAGGAAAAATCGCATCCCGCTGATGACAACCGTATTATCGGTTGTGGCTTGCGTGGTCTTCTCAATAGAATTAACAACGCCCTCCAAATCAGAAGGCATAGGTCTGCGCGTTAGCACCTGTTTCTGTGTAGTTGATGAGGCTTCTGATTCGTCCGATTTCGCTTGATAAGGCAAGGTAATTGTATCGTCGCCAATATGCTGTGCGTAGAGCGTGAGCCACTGCTGTATCGCGCCTCGGAACTTCACTAAACCCTGCATATTCACCGCGACACTATTCACAGTACGTTCTATCGTGCGTACAAATTCACCTGATGCCTGATCCAAAACTCTGATTTCCGTATCGGTCATCTTTTATGTCCCTTTAGAAGTCCAAAGATGTGCTAATATCCATCCGAACCCTTGAATTATTATAGTCCCGCAAAGCGTAAGAAAAATGATGAAAGCGCCTATTTTGCCTTTCAGCAGTGATTGCTCTTTTTCTATCTTATTAATCCTTTTTTCCTGTTCTCCCAAGTTTTTATTCCCGCTCTCTAATTGCTCTCGTACAAGAGTAAGGATGGCAGATGATTCTAATGTCTTTTTATACATATCTTCAAGTTGTTCTTCGGATAAGGGCATTTTAGTTTTTATCTATATTCTCTTTCTCCGTTTCTGTCAATATGATTTTCTTCGGATACTCTTCTCGGAATTCGTTTATCACGTCGAATAGGCGTGCCCGATAATAGATGTCTTCCTTTGCCAGTCCTAACACTATGTCAAGAATTTGCAGCATGAAGTCGTGCTTGTAGGGATATGCATGTTTGAATTTTTCGCTGATATACGTTCGCATGAACTCGTCTATCTCATTTAACCTGCTGTCGTCATAAATGAAGATGTCTTTGTCATATTTGTCGCACATCGCATTATGCGCAAAGTGAATGGCTGCTAAAATCGCTTTCTTCGTTATGCTCTGGAAGAATCTGCCTTTGGGATGCTCGGAGGGATTATATGTGAATCCCACTCGTGACCTGTTGTCGCCTTCCGGATATTGTGGATTGCGTTCTTTGTTTATAGCATAAAAGGCAAGTTTATTGCCGTTTTCCGCGACTATCTTTTGAAAGTTCTCAAAGGAAAGCTCGCCAGCATTATACTTTGCTATTGCGCTTCCCAATGTTACTTTCGCTTCGGGCACTTTCCTTCCTTTATGTAATCACTCCCGTTATCTGGTATGCTGACATATTCTTGTTTCCCGACGTTAGGAATATCGGCGCTTTTGCCTGTCTGAAGACATCCATCTGATACACTTTTGCACCAATGCTACCATCATCCCAGTTGCGTACTCTTACCGGTCCATTACCTAATGCAGCGCATACACCCGTTGAACTGCCGACCATGATTGATGCCGCTGTCAGTTGCGAGTTTATGAATATGTCTAAGTCCACGCCCGGAACTTTTGCCACTGCACCTTTCATCGCTGCGGGATTTCCCTGTCCCACGTCTTTAACGAAGTTATTTGCGAGGTATTTGGCATGTACCGCCGGCGTCATAATCACAAAGTCCGCTTTATAAGGCAAGATATTGTCTACTGCCAATCCTATATCTGCAAGTGGATTGTTTGTTATTGTGTCCCATTTCCCTGCCGTTGTGTGCGTTTGCGGTGTCGTCTCCAGCGCTTTGATTATCTTCTTATCTAAAACGTTCCCAAGCTGTGCGCCCGCTGCGGTTTTCTGTATCGTTAATGGGTCGCCTGCTTTGCTTTTGTATCCTGATTCATCAGATACTACAAGCTTTACACGATCCTTTTTCAGTGAGAAATCAACGTTTGTGAACTCTCCACTTTCAATATCGCTATACTCTAATTCATCAAGGTCTTCTATTACTGCCCCTCCGGATGCTATTGTGATTGTACCTGTTAGCTCGGGCGCCTGGCACTGTGTCGTTATTGAAATGAGATTGCTTAATTCCACTCCTTTCTCCAGCACGCCCATTACGATATTCTTCGCGTCTAATGAGCCACTTATATCCAGAGCCGTTATTAATCCTGGCATTTTGTATTCTTTTCACCTCCTTTTATCTTACTAACCCTACCCATACTGTGCCAATTCCATCTGCAGCCATTGCTTCCATTGCCGTTGCGAAAGCCTGCCCTGCCGTTATGTTCGCACTGACATCGCCTGCCGTCCCCGCACCTACGGTATCGCCTATTATCAATGCTGTGGTATCGTCGTTTGTCACTTCTACGGCACCCCAAATGACCGCTCTTATCTCGTCATCTAAAATACCGCTTTCCAATGCTACTGCTTTATTACCCGTAGCGGCAAGTGTTCCAGGATCCCACTTGCTATCTGATTCTTTATGTATTACCTGCCCCTTTGTTACCGTATCGCCGAGTGTCACTACAACTACTATTGCTCTTTCGTCTTTTATGTCTCCTACTGCCATTTTATTCCTTACCTCCTAAGAACTCTATACTGGGTATGTGTAATTTAGCCAGTCGTTCTACTATCTCGTTTTCTTCGTTTGTCGATCCACCACTCGTCGAACTTATACCCGCTGCCGCGTTTGCCGCCATCGGTATTTCCATTGAGTTTACCAGGTTCTGCATGTCTTCCACCGTCTTCACCTCATCGTATTTCTTCAGTACCTCGCTGTCGTCTTTCAATCCGAACTTCTGCATGAACGTTGCTCGTGCCTGCGCTCGCTTAAACGCTGCCTCTTCTGCTTCCTTTACTGTCTTCTCGTTCTCTGTTCCCAGTTCCTGTATCTTCGTTTCGTTTGCCTTCTCTAAATTCGTGATTTCTACCGCATGTGCATTATCAAGTTTTTCAGTGATTTCTGCAACTGCGGAAGCAATCATCTCCTTTGTCTGCTCACCCGTATAGGTGACAGGCTCTTCTGTTTCTCCCATACTCTTTATACCACCTCCATGGTATTCCGGCGGCTCCTTATCGAATAGTTTGTATGCCGCCACCAATTTGTTATAGACCATCTTTCGGTCTTTAGTTGGAATATTAACTCCGCCTCTTGCCCCTAATAGTGCTGCCATTGCTGTATGAACCCCATTCCAGACAATCGTGCCATCTGCCGTCTTGTATGGCAGTTTGCAGTCACTCTTCACATGTTCGCCTTTTGGGTTGCTCGTATCTACATAGGCACACGCGTTTTCTAACTGTTCTTGCGTGTAGTCCTTAGCCTTGAAATCCCATGCAGCGTCAATCGAAGCGGTTTTGGGTTTTGCTGATATAGCAACTTGGATAGTGTGAAGTGGTTTTATTCCTTCTGGTATAATGTCCCCCATCCTTAATTTCGGATCGTGTTTATAGAAGCTGTAAGTTGTTTGTGGTTCTAAATAAGCCACTTCCGCAAGTAATTGCTTTTTAAGAATGTTCTCATTTTTCATCTCGTCTTTATCTAAACGTAGATTAACATCACGAATTTTTATGAGTTCTCCTCTGTTGTTTAGCACTACAATATCAAAATCACTTTTTGAATTATCGGCGTTTTCTTGGATGACGCTGGCACAACCCATCTGTGGTGTGCATGCCGGGGTATGCGGTTCGTACAATACCGAAACACCTGGAACGTAGAAATCTGTAAGCAGATGACCTTCGACACCAAAAATCGTGCCGTCTATACTTCTACCTGTTGAGTTCGGATTTTTTATTGTCTCTGCTCCTTCTGCATTGAATTTCGCATATAGGAAAGGATATTCAAACTTTTGATCGATTACTTCTAATCCCTTTAGAATCTCTGAATGATTTTTGCCAACATATCCCTTTTCTCCCAATCCTTTAAACAGTTCTACTGCCTTCTTAAACCCTTCTGCAGTGGGATAGACAACATCGGGAATGTCCGGATTGTTTTTAGCATCTGTCACCTTCACTACCTGCCCAACTCTCGCCACAGGGATCCAACCATTTTCATTTGGCTGTGGTGTGATGGCATCAGATACTGCCTTCTTACCTTCTTTCAATACCCACTTATCCTTTTCTTTCTTGTATAGCTCTTTCCACTGCGTCCATGCAACTGCCATTGGATTGTCCGCACTGCCTGCTTTCTTTATCGCATCGTAAATTCGAGCTAAATGATTCACTTGTGAAAGTGTCAAAGGTATCTTATCTGCGATTGTCGAGAAGTTTCCTTTCTTCGCTGCTTCTATAGATTTGTAAGGCATAATTTAAAGTCGGTGAGGGAACTATATATAAAGGACGTTTACAACTCTTTCTCTATCTCCTCTTTTAAATTCACTATCAGTTCGCTTATCATCTTGCCCTTCGCACAATGACCGCGTACTGAACCGACCAGCATACCGTCTTCATCTTCATCGCGTTTGATAATAAAGAATTCGTTGGTTTCCAAGATTTCTCTTGTGTAATCATCTATGATAAAGTTGCCCTGTGTTTTCTTTTCTACGTATTCGCTAAGTGCCTCGTAGACAATTTGACTGCGTGAAATGCCTTCCTTCTCCACCAACATGTCAATGAGCTCGTCAATATTATCAGGGATTCTTCCTGAGATGCAATTATTGCGCCCTTGCCTGTTATCGCTCCGGGGTCTCAAATTAATTCAGCCTCCTTAAACGGTTTGGCATAATGATTTGTTTATAGGATGCGGAAAGTATATAAATGTTTACTTTTCTTTATTCGCCATCTCTTTTACTTCTCGGTATCCTGGGCAGAACCAGTCATGCACATAAAAGAAAAACGTAGGCATCCGAGCATAGTTCTGTTCAAACAGCCAGCATAAGAACCAGCTTACTGGGTTGTGCTCTCGCCATTTTACGTGCCAGCTTCCTTTGAAGTCTTCTTCTTCTATCATAATTTTTCTTAATATTCTTTCTCTATATGTTTTTCTTTATTTCTCTTTTTATGATTCGTCTTGTCTCCTCGCCGCGCTCCTTCAGAAATAGCGCGTCAATTTGCCAGCGTTCTAAGAATTTTCCGTATCCGGGACCGCCGCCGGTTATGATTCCCGTTAATCCACCGTGTTCATATTCGCTGTCAAAAGAGGATTTTAAGTTGCCGGTGTCCACACCAACAAGTTCCTTACCTTTTATTGCTTTTATTCGTTTTGTGGTTTCTTTCACATCAGGATAGTATTCGCTTCCTACAAACTTCTGATTTTCAAAAATATCTGATTTTATAAATTCGATTCCGGATTCAGTCGCTTCACGCACACCTTTTTTAGCGCCTTCTATAATATCACGCATCTTCCCTGGAATATTCGTGCAATCTTCCACTCGGATGGTCGTTTGTGGCATGCTATAAATATCCTTTTAACTTAGACAATATAAAGCTTCATCCTAATATCGCTTCTCTAATCGCTGCCATCTCACTGCCTTTAGGGACTTCTCCAACAGGCGGTAAGAAGTTCTCGTTTATCAATTTCGTTTCATGCGTTTTGTTGTATTCTTGTAGTTTGTAGCGTTTAAATAATGCAGTATCTCGTTGATTGGAATAGAATTTTTCAGAATGATTTTTAAGTCCTGTGCTTTTCTTCCAAACAGGAGCAAGACGACAACTACACCGTGGATGAATCGGTGGCGTTACATCTGAAGGATCGACAATCAATCCGTGCATACCCAGACAGGTGCTACATGAGTTGGCTGTTTGGTTACAAATAAATCTGTATTTTTCCACTAACCCCGATTCTCGTAAACTTTCCAGCCTCCCAGCATTATGTGTTTCTAACATGGACGACCGAGAAATAACATCTGCATAATTCTGCACTGTTGAATGATACGGGCGGGTTACTTTGATCTCTCGCCACCAATATTCTCCCTTTGCATTTACCATTAATTCCCTTCGTAATTTCCCGATGTTGCTTATTTCCACTCCTTCTTTTCCGAAGACATTACGAATATGCGGCTGTAACAGCTTAGCTACATCGTTAGGGTGCATTCCGCCTTTGATTCCTTGCGTTTCAAGTATCTGTATCATTTTATGTGAAGTTGTCTGATGTTTCACGAGCCCAATAACTTCCTTATCAAATCCCGCTTTAAGCATCCGCTTCTCGGCGTTCTTAGACCAGCCATGCTTTTCTAGTGAATTGACAAGCTCGTTATCCATCACCAGTCCATCATATTTCCATTTAAGATTATTTGCCAACTCATCGTTAAAGCCACCTATATCCCCTATCGTATTTTTTGTTATCCTGTTAAGATGTGTCTTTGAAATGCGAGAAAAATCCGTGGTTACATACATAGGGACTTTACGAGAGAGATAATCGCTTTCTATGTATAACCCTGCTTGAAATTCCGCCGGGAGTTCTTTTAAGATTATCTTTGCTTGTTCGGTACTGCACAACAAAAGCGTAGCGTCTAGGGTTTCTCTTGCTTCCTTTTTCTCCAACGGCATAGAGAATCTGGATACGAGCGTCTCTTTTGCCCGGTTATATTCTGTAATGAGTTTCTTTTCATATTGCTTCGTAGGTGTCATCTTTATACTCCATTCTTTTTTAAACTATTTAAAACAAATTGTTCCGCATCTTCGCACTCTAAATCCTCTTGCCAGAAAACAACTAATTTCCAACCGTATTTCTTTAATATCTCTTTTCTGCCTTTATAAGTTTGAGAATAAGGCACTTTACAATGCCGCCTTAGAGGATCATGCCAATAGCTGAATATTTCTACCGCCATTTTCTTGCCATTGCAATTTACAAAGTCGGGATTGACGGCAGGATTCTTGCCCATCCAGAAAGAACCATCGCCGGTGTATTTAAAAGGTAAGTTGTTCTTTTTACATATCTGTTCAAAGATTAATTCTGGTTTAGTATGATGTTGTGGGATTCTTTTAGCTTTTCTGGCACATGAATATGAATCAAATTTTCCATTTCCTCTTTTTATTGTACAGGGTGATACTTCAAATTCTTTACCGCAAATAAGGCATTTTCGTTTTACTTTACCGCCTTTCCAAGCTGGGTGATTTTTACCTTTTTTCCCAAACATGGGATTTTTTTCTCCGCTTTGCACATCACTCTGTTTCTTCTTTGTTTTTTCTGAAGGATGTATACCTTTATGTGCTTCGCTCATTCTTCTTTTTGTTCCTTCAGAAAGATGTCTGCTACTTTTTGCGCATGATATACAAAGAGAACGATAAGCATCTTTCCGTATTTCCCTTATCTTTCCACATTCATCGCATTTAGCTAAAATTCGCTTGTATGATTGTGGTTTCAAATCGCTCGGATAATATCCGAACTTCTTAAAGGTCTCTTCTTCCAGTATTGCCATATCTTTTATCCCCCTAACGGATGGGGAACGGTTAGGGCGCTCCCTATTATATATTGGTTTTTAGAGTATATAAAGGTTGGGTTGTCATCTTTACCTTTTCAGTTTTACACTAACAATCTTTTCTTCTCCTTTTCTTTCTCGGTCCGCCTTCTCAAAGAGGACGTTCAGATTGTCTGCTTCTATTTCTGTCTCTCTTTCGATTGCATAAATAACCGACCACTTCATCTTATCTTTTCTTTTTAGTTGCCGGATGCCTGCATGTATTCGTTTGGTTACGTCCTTGACCGCCTTTTTTTAGACCGCGTTGTGAGCCATCTTTTCGCCCATAAGATCCGCTTTTGTTTGTCATTTTTTTTCGCGTTCTTTCGAGAGAGAAATAATAAGTTGAGGAAGAGAACGAGAATGAGAGACGAAAGAGGAGAACAAAGGGAAACGGTCATTAAGTTCTTTCTGCACGGAATCGAGGAAAAACTCCAATGCTTCACGTTCTATTTCCTCATCCGATTCGCGTTTGACCGCGGTATTTCCATTCATTTCCTATTCTCTCCCATTTGAATACCGAACGCCCATTCCATAGCTTTATCATTTATTTCATCCATGTTCTTCCCCGTGATTACGCTATGCCAAATGGTATGATGTAATTCTTTAGGGATATATAAGACATGCTCTTTATCCAAATGATGCCCTTCGCTACCTTCAAATCTTTCATTTAGTTCGATATAACCAAACCCTTTTCTTTTTGCTTCCATGATAGGCCCCCATTTTCTACTGCATTCTCTTCTCTTTTCTAATGTCATTTTCCCAACATGTGATATTTGAAAGAACCCTAAGCCTTGTAATCGGCCATTCTCATCTATCTTTTGACGCCATAATACTTGAAGCGGATTTATAAAATCTATGTACATTGATATACTTTTTATTTGTTTTTGACCACATCTGTAAACCGCTTCTGATATTTTTCTTTTTGCAGCATCGCTATGATGTTTTCCATACATGGGATTGCTTTTTCCTTTATTATTATGCTTGCCTCGACTCCCGAGACGGATTGCTTCTCTGTGTTGGATACTTAATTTCTTACCTTTATGTGAGCAGCTTCTACATCTTTGCGCGGGTTTCCAGATTTCTTTTCCACATTTAACGCAGTATGTTTTACCACTCATTTTTATTCTCACCTAAGCCCGCTTCTTTTCTATATCTTTGAATGCCATATTTAAGTATTGATTTACTTACTTATATTTCTTTCTCTCCCCTTCATCTAATATTGCTGTCCAATCTCTTGCTTTTATCGCTCTCATTAATGTTGGTAATTGTTTCCACTTAATAGAAACTAAGAACCCTATTGTTATTAATACTAAACCATAAAAATCATGCCCAATAATTTCCAGGTCATATCCACCGAATTGAAAAAGATGTTCAAGGAGCAGGAAAGAGCCACAAACGATCAACGCTCCGGAAGCCAATTTTTTGTAATAGTGCACTGAATCATCACCTTCGAGTTTCCAGAACATGCTTTTGCCAGTCATCCGATTTCCCCGTCAAGTTGCGTCTTAACAAAATTAATGAGCGTCCACTTTGTTTCGCGTTCCCAGTTACTTGGTGTGATCTCAAAGAAGTTAGCCACCTCTACATTATCCTGAGTAATGATTGATACTTTTACTTTCATTTTTATTCTAATTCCTCCATTACTATTCCTATCGTCTTCTTGTCTTCTGCGATCCTATGAACGATTTTCATCGCCGCTTCCATATCGCTTTCCGGATACACGTCCATACTCGCCTCACCCATGCCTTTAACTAATCCCTCCCCGCCCAGTTCCGGCTCGTCAAGCAGATTATATTTCCGGGATAACGCTTTCAGATCATTATCGCTTGCACCGATTTCCTTGTATATTTTCAGTATTGCCGCATGCACTTTCCCTACTTCCGCCAGGTCTTTTGCGTCCTTTGGATTGAGTTCTGACAGCGTGAACGTTATGCCTGCTTCTTGAGCCTTCGGGAATTGTTCATAGATTAAGTCTAAAGCGATTGACTGATACTGATCTTGAATACCTTTTAGCATAGTGGAGATAGTCGTAAAGATGTTACGCGCAGTTGCTAATTCCGCGCCTTTCGCATCCAAAAGGGAAAGCGGGAAACCGAGCGCAAAAGCGATTTCGGTATTCAACAAATGAACTATTACATTCAGCATTTCTGGGTTCATTGCCTTGTTGGATTCCATGACGTTACTGGACATTTGATCGCTGTGGCTCATAATGCCTTTTTTGAGCCAGTTATCCCATAGAGTGTTCACTATTGTCTGCATGTTAGATTGATATGTATCGTAATCGGTTTTCTGACGGTCGTATTCCTCCTTGTTGGTTTCTTGAAGGGCACTATCAGGATATTGCGGCGCTTTCCATATGACGCCATCTTTTGATTCAATGAATGATTTAGTAGTCAGTTCTATTCCAGGCGCCACTATGAGATATACGAGATTAGGTAGATTTAGCATGATAAGGTTTTTGATGTATATTTCGTTTAGGCATGCGCTTATTGGGATGTCGCCTGATTCGTTGTTTTTGATTTCTATAATATCATCAAGATCGACAACTATATCGCCAGTTGTTCTGTTAGGGTCTTCCCCGATATTAGCTGGTTTAATCGCTTTATAGTTACTTACATTCTCCATGCCGCCTTTAATATACCATACTTTCTTATCTTTATCCGCTTCGTTTTCCGGGTCTTTCCAATCTTCTAATATCTTCAGTTTTTGGTATAGATAACGGTCTTCTGAATTGAAAGGGTTTTTTTTCTCTATCACACCCACGAGTTGCTGTAATGCGGTGAGTCCTTTCGGCTCGCCTTGCATTCTCGTGTTGTTTTCATATAGTTTCTGAGAAGCCACATAGCCGTGTTTTACAATGTCTGGAAACCATTTACGGAACGTTTTTAGAATTTTCGTATCCGTAACCCAGTCTGATACTTCCTTGACCAGTTCGGAATACTTTTCGTCATCTGCACTATGCACCTGAAATGAGCCAAGGATAGAATAAGTCTGGACTTTCGTGATTATCAATGTAAGTGCATCAAGGGAATATCCAAGCTCTCTGTTCTCACGATTGTCTTCAATGGCTCTGGCTTCTGCGTCTTTCCAAACTTTTTTTTCTGTGATTGCGCTGTCGTCTGTGCCTTCGGTTATCCCTCTGGCTTGCGGTATAATATTTTGAGCGCCTATGAAATGTGGATAATGGGGCATCATATCTAAAAAAGAAGGGCACAGTATTATAAAAGGAACGTTTACAAAGTGAACTTATGGGCTGGTAGCTCTAATTGGCAGAGCACCGCGCCTGCACCGCAAAGGCTCTGCCGTATGTTATTTTCTTTTTAATATCTCCACCGCATCTTTAAGATCCTCTTTGCTGTACTCGACTCCACTATTTCTTATCGCATCTACAATTAAGTCCCTATTGCACCGACATTTGATAGAAGCCCCACAGTACGGACACTTTACGAGATATAAAGAATTTTGAGCCAGCTTTCGTTCACTATGTACGCGCAGTTGCCCAATATAATACGGTGCTATGCTCACCCCGAAAATATAATGATTGTATTTTACAATATCATAATAATCTGCAAAGTCCTCTTCTAAATCATCACAGCAGAACTCAACTACCTTACAGTTTTCATTTACCCATAATATACGTTCCTCCTCGTTCTGTGCACCACGCTCGTTAAGCACTTCAATTATCTCGTTTATCTTATCCACAAATGCCGTATTTACACGACCGTCTTCATAGGTCATTCTTTCTATTTTGTCCATTTTTCTTTTCCTTAATCTATAATTTCATAGAGAGTATGAGTATATAAATGTTATAGAATCAAAAGCTAAGCAGTGGCAAGCTGGTCTGCAATCCGCCGCCATGTATGTGCCCAAGCTCACGCACAAGCATTATACCCGCAGATGCACCACAGAAAGGGCAAGCTGGAATGATTATGCCGTAAGCCCTAACTGGATACTTCCTTCCGCAAGCATGACATCGCAGCCACATAAATATATAGATAATATAGAAAGTATATATAAGATTATAGAATTATCGAAGAAGTTTTGATATTCTTAAGTCGTGTAAGAAGTTCCAAGTCGTTCATCCTTCCTTTTCTATTCCACTCGCCTCTTTCTATCCCCATCCAAAAATGGTCTTTACGAGAGAGGATTCTACATGTGCATCCGTTTTCCCAATCATGATCTACCTGTTTATCCTCCATATATCGTATGCCTAATTTCCTATTAAAGAATTCTCTATCACTCTGCCTTATCCTATGCATTTCTCGTTTTATATCCTCCATGATGTATCTATATAGATACCATAAACTTATAAAGGTTAAATGTTTGCTGGTAGTCTTATCTCATTTCTTTGAAAGCTGTCCGGACAGCCTCCAAGATTCTGGTGTCTATGTCTTCTTTGTCTTTTAGCGATAACGTTATTTCTTCTCTTTTCTGAGTTGCTGTATTTATGCTGCAAGTCGCCTTTTTTAACGCTTCGATTTGTTCTTTTAACTCTATTGCTATAACATTGCTGTACTCCTTATCCTTTTTATTACTGTAAACTTGCTTTAATACATCTTTTAGAAATGCCGAAAGCGTCTTATCTTCTTCCTTTGCTCTTTTCCTTATCTCTTCTATTACTTCCCCTTTAAGGCTGACAACCTTATATCCTTGTCTGTTCATAAGTATTGCTATAAGATTGCTGTATATAAGCTTTTATGTTGCTGCAAAGTTGCTATAAGATTGCTGTAAGGTTGCTGTATATTTTATATTCTGTTTGCTGCTCCAGTGGGATTGAAAAAGGGGGATATGTGAGAGGAGGGAGCTGGCTTAACTTGGTTGAGTTCGTTGAATGCACCACTCATCGCATCCACTATGTCATCATGCACGCCTTTAGTTGGAAATAATACAAGTTCTGATAGCATATCACCTATCCATGTTCCATTGACTATCTTTACGTTGCCGTTTTGCGCTGCCGCGGATAATGGCTGTGCCCTTGTTACTTTTGAGCCAGTGCTTGGAATGCCCACAAACGAATAGCCCTTTAGTACATCGCGAGCGTAATGGGCAATTGCAATTTTACCACTGGCTCCGGGCTCCTGTTCTGCGTATATCCTTGTCCTGATGCCGTCCATCTGCGCAGTCTGCTTGATAATCATTTCGGTATCCGCAGGGGTTTTCTGAAACCGGGTGATATTTCCCACATAAAATATTCCATTCTTTTCTGCGAGCAGACAACCAACCGTCCAGTCAGGGTCTTTGTTTTCTTTTTGCTCAGTTGCCGCCATGTCCCAAAACCTGACTTGCCGACTACCTTGCGGTATTGCATCAATAATTTCAAACCATTCACGTTTGAACATATTACCTGCAATTGCTATGTCCCAGTTACCGTGCCTAAGTTGTTCACGGGTAACTGGATCAAGGCGGTTAAGTGATTTTTCATAAGCTTCCTGATCAACATAAGGATTGTCCTCAAGAAACGCGGGAATGAAAAACCTGTTCTGCTTTTGCATATCCTCGATAGGCGGAGTTATGAATCGCCGTTTTACCCACTCATGCCCGATTCCGCCAGGGTTACTTGCAGTACGCATTCTTAAAGGGATGTTGACGCCTTCGAGCCGTGTCAATCGTGAAAAGAGATATGAATATTGCGATTCTGTGAACTGCGAAAGCTCGTCAAATCCGACATATTGTAATGCGGCACCCTGATAACGGTATTTATCACGCTCACTTTCAAGAAATCCAAATGTCAAAGTAGCACCAGAGGGAAAAGTCCATGTCTTTGTTTTCTCATGCCATGATGCATCACTCGTGAGAAACCATCGTTCTGCCCTGTCCATCAAGGCATCTGGGAGAGATAGATCAGTATATGTCCTGCGTAGTAATAATGCTGCATAATTCGGTATTGTAACGTATTGTAGCGCCGCCATAAGTAAGGCATCCGTTTTTCCTCCACGAGCAGCCCCACCGTAGAAGCCTTCTAAGTAATCGGATTGAAACAGGAACTTTGCCTGTTTCTCGGTTGGTTCATGCGGTATGTACGGATTGTCTATTACGGTTACTTGAAACTCTAAAAGCTTAGTCTTCTTCGATTTCGTCAAGTGCATGTTTGTATTTATTAATTGTGTCTTTAATATTAGATAGTTTTATCTCACCCTTATGTTCTATCTTCTGCTCTGTATCTATCTTCTCAGAATATCCCCTATTTTTCCCTTTTCGCGCTAAGAACCATTTACTTGTGTCTTCATCGCCCTCCTGGATTCTCGTAAAGAGATTACTTTCCGCCTTATCAAGTATCTTATCTTTTTCTTCCTCTATCGCTTGTCTTACTCTTTCGTATTTCTTTTCATAATTGAGTACAGTCTCACGATGTACGCCGAGCTTAGCAGCGATGGCAGTCTTGAGCCCCCCCGTGCCCTTTATGGCACTCACTATCTTCTTCACCGATGCCTTTTCCGGTTGTCCCCGTTTTCGCTTCTTTTGTACCATTTTGTGTCGAATTATGTTGAATTAATTATTGATATAATTAGCCATGTATTAAAGACATAATGCGTGCCCATGACAAATAGAACACCAGAATCCTTGAATGGTAAAAGCAATTCTTTATATATCGCATCATATCCTTGCTCTTGCAATCTATCACATTTCCGCACGTATTCCATATCCTCGCACGAACAATTATGTATCTGTAACATGTCGTTTCTGTCTCCGAATTTGTATTTGGGGTAATATAAAGGCAGTTTCATGGAAAAGAAATCATGCTTTGAACGTATATTTTTTGGTATCCCACGTTTATTCATACTAACCGCTATGATTGTGGGTTCGATAACCACTAATGACATACCCTGTTCTGTTGCATAGGAAAGCGAATTTGTCTTGAAATTCATGTTCTTTATGCTTTTATGTTCTCCAGTGAGTTTGAGTGTTTCTGGATATATCTTCCTGCTTTCGTAACGATGCTCCGGCTGCTCGTTTCTGATACGGTATTCTATTTCGTCTCCCTTCTTTATTCCCGCTTCTGTGATCCACTTTGCAGATACGGGATATATCCGTCGCCATTCATTCTCTTCTGTGAGTCCTGCTAAGCATGTGACAGACTGGCGATATTTTTGTGAGAAGTGCGGATATGTTATCGCAACTATGTATATCTGTTCAATATAATGCTTATCCTGGATGCTATTCAAGTCTGGGAAGTCCATTTTTCTTTTACCGTTTTAATAACAAATGCGGCTTTCTCGTTTCTCCGCCTTTCATTTTTCTTAAATGTTATTAATATTTAATATTTTCTATTTGTTTGTTATGCTTACCACTAAACTACTTTACTACTTTTTAGTTCGCTCCATTTTACGCCGTCTTCTCTTACTGGATCGCCTTCTGTGAATTTAGTATGGGGTTTTGAGATAGATAAAAACGTTTTAAAGCACAAACTCTGCATAGCCCTAATTCGTTTCTGCCTTTTGTTGGTTTTCCATAGTCAGGACATATTTTTTTCATCATTTTATTTCTTCTCTCTGTACTTATAAAGCTTTCGGCGTCTTCCTCCTGATTTCTCTTATGATGCATTCAGCGCACAGTATTCTCGGTGGCTTCTTCGAGTAAATAAAAAGCATCTTGCTCTCGCCGCAGTAGTTACATGTCCTCTGGTCGTTTAGAATATACTCTCTTTGTGTTATGCGATCGTACATTATGCTTACGATTTCTTCGAGGTCAGTCATCTGAACGTGCCATCCACATTTGCTATTATCAAATAATAGAAGGATATAAGAATATTACACTGAGCTATTACTATATCTTGCTATTATCAAATAATAGAATGATATAAGAAGGACTGTTTCGGCATCTGTCTCTGTATCTTTTTTAACAGGCATTCGGCGCATAATATCCTCTGTGGTTTCTTAGAATACCGAAAAAGCTGCTTGTTCGAGTTCATTCATGTAAACATGCCATCCGCATTTGATACCTGTATGATTGTCGGATTGTAACCCAGCAAGTCGTAAATGTATCCATCTGCGTCATCTCCAGTACGCCATATCTGATCTGTCTGCGGTTCGATCAATACATTTCCAGAATCGGAATACACAAATACCATTATGTGTCCTTTCTTTTTTGGAGAGCGTACCCCAAACTTCCGGGCATCGAATCCGGCATCTTGTAAATTTGAAATGAGCATCTTGCTGAAGTTTATGCACGTGAATGAAGGATAAGTATATGTGTATGCATCTGTATTATCCTCTTTAAGAAAGTTCTCTATTTCGCTTTCGGCACTACATGTGGATATTAACAGTATCGATATTAAAAGCGATATTATTATTTTTTTCATTTGTTTCTCCTCTCATATATCCTAAATCCTTTCTGCGCCGCCTCACGTCTCATTTCCGCGCTTATATTGTTCTCTACATAAGCTCTCATGCTTTCCCTTGTTTCTTTGCCGTATTTAGCGTATTCCGTTTCTATGATTTCTAATGCTGTTTCTCTTTTGTCCATTTGTTTTTAAATATTACGACAACCGAGGGAAATGTGGCAGGATAGTTTACAAGTTCACCTTTTAAATTCTTACCTTTAAATTTCAATCTTCCTTTAATAAATCGTATTTCGCCTTTCATGCAATAGTTCCACCACCATCTTGTATCTGTCCTTGCCGGCAATAGACAAACGATAGTCGCCTCTTTTTCACTTTCTTCAAATGCCTTCTTAACCCATTTAGATATCTTAGATCCATAAGGTGGATTCATCCAACAAACATTTTTACCCCAATCTTTACTTAATCCATCTTCTTCTTCGGTAAAGTACATATTGCATTTGTGATTTTCTTCATTAGCACAAACATCAAGAGTAAAGCCGAATTCTTTATTTAGTTCGTCAAAGAAATCCTGCGGGGTTTCCCAACAATACACTTTAGATTTTTGATAGCATATTTTTGAATGATTGTTCTTCACCAAGTTTACTATCTCTATAATCTGCTTCAGTGCAGCTCCTGTGTTCCCTGCCTTTAGATTCTTCTCGGCTTTTTCTATTATCCCTTTTGGGATTGGATATGTTTCTTCTTTTTGCATTAACGCCCCCCTCATCTGAAATATCTGCTTAAATGCTTCTCGTTCTCTATCGTCCTTAGAAGATCTCTGCGCCTTGAATTGTTCTTGATGTAATTTCCGTTCTTTTAATCTTTTGACGTTACGAAAAAACCAGTCCGGTGATTTATTAGATTTCATTTCATTGCACTGAGCACAAATAAATTCGAGATTTTCTATGGAATCTTTACCACCGGATTTGCGGGGGATTGTATGATCTATTGAAAAGCTCAACTTTGTGCCCCATTTCAAACTCATTTTATCACCGCAGTACGCACATAGAAACCCATTTTCTAAGCTTTCGGTAAATTTAGCGTATAGTTCCTCTTTCTCTTCTTCAGTTAATTTGAGCGTCTTTATTCTGCGATTGAACTCTTTTTTAATGGTCATCTTCTACTAACCCCAATCTTCTTCGTACAAATAAAATTTCAAGTCAGAAGTAGAAGAGAGTCTGCATGTACATGATGACCTTGGCTTTCCGCAGAATGCACAGATAACGTCTGCATCTTCTGCTGTCGTTTCATATTCATTGCATGTTCTTGCGAGTGTAACCGGCAACGTTTCGCCGTTATACTTAGTGCATATCTCGCATTCTTTCCTCTTTACGCACGTTTCACATGATTTCATCTTCTCTTCCACAGTTTAGCTAGCCAACACACTCCCGCAGTCCAGAACGCGAAGATCACCGAACCGAGACAGAAAAGAAAGAGCGCTGGTTCTATCATTTCTTTTGATTTCTCCGCTTGCGTTCATATTCTTCCGCTTCTCGTCTCCTCTTCTCCCTTATCAATACAAATGCAAATCCAGACCGTCCTTCTTGAATCCAGAAATCTATCCCGGTCATTTTATCGTTTTTCGCTTCCATGCTTTCTTAGTGCTTCTCTTTGGGTAGTTTTATTTCCCCCTTCTCAAAGTCGTAACAATTTTCGCAATAGTATTCGACTGGTTCTAATAGCTGACCATATCTATCTACTACTCGCCGTGGTACATATGCCTCTTTCTCTGTATCTATCGCCTTTCCACATATTTCGCATATTTCTTTACTCATCTTCTTCTCCACCCTTTCTTATCACTTCCACATCATTTTGGTCGTCGGCTTCGTCCAGGGCGCGACCGAGATTCATATATTCTGTTTTTGTCCTTACGTTTCTGTATTTAAATTCGCTCATCGTTTGTCCTCCTCAACCTTTCGTAAACAATGCCAGCATATCCATGCAACACCCCCCAGCAGAATACACTTCTTCTGTTTGTAACATACTTCGCATATAGTTCTATGCCATTCTATCTTTGTCATTTGTCCCCCTCGGACTTCTTTAATCCCCCACATACACATCACAGATTATTCCCTCTAATACCTTCTTTACTGCTTTACTATCGCTCTCTTCTTCACTCATGTTCTTCTTCCCTTTTCTCTATTTGCCATGTAAATATCAACATCTTCTTCCTCATACTCAAACTCTCCTTCCTCGTCTTCTCCATATACTTTACCGTTCTTGAAGTCTATTTTCGTTACGAAAAAAGGCTTTCCTTCTACCCAGCCCATACATCTTATTTTTATCATTTCGCTTCCCTCATGTTCTTCTTACAGTTTCGTAATTCCTCTCTACACTCGCTACACAAGAACTCATTATCTCCTTTTCATCAATACTTCGGCGTTCTTCTGTTCTTCCCGACGTCTATGTTTATGCCTTGTCCGATTCTCGTTGCGAGATCGGCTTTTTCATAGTCGGTTAATTTTAGTTCGCTAAACACGTCTATTACGATTGCTAAGCCTTCCTCAATCGCACTGCGTATTTGCTTGCCGCCGTTCTTTACTTCTTCGGTAACTTTTGCTTTCGCTTCTTCTACTTCTTTCGTACGATTGGTTTCCTCTTTTTCGTGTCGTGCTGCTTCTACATCCTCCGGTATGTATCCTTCTTCTGATTCTGTCTGATGTCCATTAGCCGTTGTCTGTTGTGGCGCTTTCTCCAGTTCCTCTTCATAATCTGAAAGGATTATGTCTCTCGGTATTTGCATCTTTGCCTCGTATTTCTCTGTCTGTTTCGAGAAGCCTGCCGGTATGAATGTGTCTCCCTTATCGTTCTTCTTCAATGCACCAAGTCCCCACCATTCCGTTCTTATCTGCTCGAACTCCATAAATTGCACCTGTATTGCCTTCTCGGTTTTCCCGACTATCTTTCCAGTTATCTCTGTTTCCGGTATTTCAAGTTCTCCGTCTCGGATGCGGTAGAATAACGCTATTACCTGAAGTTCTTTTAGTCGATCCGTTGCGACAAACTCGCTTTTCTTTCCATAATCGCAATCCTCTAAGCACTTCGCCCAGAACTTGCCAGTCGGCTGCTGCTTTGTGAAGGTCCGCCCTATCAGCATTTCTTTTGTCTTGAGTTTGCAGGCTATTCCTTTCTCCTTGTTGTCAAATATCCTGAAACCTACGCCTACTAAGATGTCTTGGTATCTCTCTGCGGTCTTTTCATCGCTCTGATTTACGAGTGCGGGATCTGCCTCTTTGCCTTCAAGGGTTTTCTGCTCCTCTTTCTCTTCTGTCTCTGCCTCGGGAAGGTTTTCATATTCTTCAAGTTCGCCGAATACCTTTTCGATTTCGACTTCTTCTTCTGCTGTAAGCTCTAAGTCTGACATCTTATTCTTCCTCCGTAAGTTTTATTGATATACTCTGCTTCTCATCCCAGGTTGCTATCTCGTTATCCAATAGTCCCGCTTCCTTTATTTTGCGTAGTTTCGCCGTCTCAAAGCTCTTGATGAAGTCTGGGAGTTTCTCGATTGATATAAGGAATTTTACAAGCTTTTCTTTGCTTCTTACATGTAAGGATTTGGTCGTTCTTAGTGTTGCAGATCCGGCATCGCATGTAACGGTCTTATCCGTAATATCCCACTTTTCTATAAATTCCTCTTTAATTCTTGCTTGTTCGTTTTGTAACCACGTTATCTTCTCTTTATATCCTTCTTCGCTTGCATTGAGTGTTTTGTTCCATGCAGCGATCGCTTCTCTTATCTCTTTTAGCTTAGGATTAGTTTCCATATCCTGTACTATTCTTGCTTCCTCTTTCGCATATTTGGCGTATAATCTTATTCTTTCTTCTTTCCAATCTTGTTTTTCTTCACTCATCTTATTTTTCCTCCTCCATTAATCGCTCTAAAAAGGCAGCTTCAGATCCATAGCAAGATATTTGCCCGCTGTAATACGAATGTAAGAATCCGCCTTGAACAGACGCATTAACAACCACTTGCGCTTCCCGCTCAAGCTCTCTGACTGCTTTTGCCCTTAGTGACAATCTCTGCTTCAGTTTTTCGTATTTCTCTTCACTCATTATCCGTTCACCTCTGTGATTTCGATCTCTTTTTCTATCCCTTCCTCCCATGCGTATCTGGTTATCTCTTCCTTCAAATCGTCCATTATTCGCGCCACTGTAAACGCCGCTGGATGTGAGACTGTTATTATTATCTTGCCTTTTGCGTTTACCTGCATCGTCTCAGCCTCCCATTCTTCAGTTCAAATGCTTCTCCCGTTACAAACAATACGATACTCCAGCTCTCTTCTCTGCTTGCTTTTTGCTGCAAGCGTTTCAAGAGTTCGCTGCACTCTTGAATTACTTTATATACTCTCCCGCTCAATATATTAGCGGGTAGTCTGTCCGGCTGCCCTTTTTTCATTTTTTCTTCTCCTCTTCCAGTCTCTTGATTTTCTCCGTCAATACAATAGATAGTTCTCTCCAAAATTCCGCCTCTTCCTTCCATGTTTTTCCTTTTGCTTTTTCCATCTTTTATTTTTCCTTTCTTAAATTGCTCATTATTAACGAATTTAATGCCGTGTCCAGATTGCCATGTTTCCCTTTCCGCTTGTAATCGTCAAGTAGCTGCCCCGCTTCATCCGAAATTACGATAAGTAATTTTCTCATTCGCTCACCTCCATTATCCGCCTCTCTTCATCTCGTGCTTCTCGTTCAGCCTCTTCAGCCTCTTCTGCTTCGGTTAGATCTATTAATTGACGTTCTACAAACGCTTTTCTCTCTTTTTCTTCCATCTTTTTCACCTTTTACAGTATCCTTATGGAACTAAAAACGTTTGACAGAAGTTCCGTATCTGATAGTTTTCCATTTATATAGTCGTCAGTCCATTTTTTGGAACAGGACCACATTCCAACAGCAGCGCCTTTTCTATCTCCCACAACTACATTAAGTTCATCAACGTTCCAGCCCCCTTCTTTTGCTCCTAAATAGGTGCCAAGGATAGTACCTATTTCCCCCGCCATATCGTCTCCTGTTACGGCTGTTGATTCATAACTCAATATTAAAGATTTCACTCCGCCTTTATTTCTGGTATCTACGACCTCTATATCAACACCCTGAATCCCGTTATCTGCCAACACGGATTTCATTGTGGATATGACTATTTCATCGCTGGCATAAATATCCGTTGATGTAGTTGCTTCCTCCTCAATGCATCCCGAAAACATCGCCATTGCTGCAATCGCTGCAATAGCTATTAATCCCGCTATGTTTTTTCTTTTCATTTTTTTACCCCTCTAATCTTATATTTATCTTCCTTCCTTTCACCCAAACTTCTGCATCTTTTATATCCGCTACTCCGGGTCCTTTCAGATACTTCAAAAATTCTGGTCGGTAACTCCACCAAGTTCTTTCAAACCATCTTACCCAAACGCGTATCTCGCTTTTTTCTTCCATCTTTTTTCGCCTTTTGTTTTTTAATTATAATTATAATAAGGCAAGTGGGTATATAAATGTTTCGGTTTTGTCTTTGGGTTTCTATATGCTAAAGTTATTTCTTCCCCGTCTCTTCCGCCATGCCATGCAGCGTTCCTAAGAAATCAATGGGTTTTACGTTTATGCTTCGTGCTCTCATTGTAATCCAGTTTAATTCGTTTTTTAGATTAATTGCTCCACCACTATTCTCCACTCCCGCTTTCCACCGTTGATACTCGGAAAAAGTCTGCTCTGCAATGGATGCTGCTATGGCAGTATTCGTTCCCAGTCGTTGTTTTAATTCTACAACCGTCCGCTCTAACCCCTTATTTTTCTCTTTTAGCTTGATTTCCTTTTCAACTTGTTGTTCATCCGATATATCTATCAGCCCTCGTATATACGCGCTTCTACGCCCTTTCCCTGCTATCTTATCGATTTTCTCTACTTGTTTTCGCTCCAACACAATCAGAACTGATGTCCGGTCCTCCATTATTTTTTTCATTTCTTTTCCCTCTTATACTTTACTTAATATTTGTTATATATATATATATGTATTCTAGAGTAGAGTAGAGTAGAGTAGAGTAGAGTAGTAAGGATTTTTGTTTATCATAAAAACAATATTCTTAAAGATATCCTATTATGCCTCAGCTTTAATATAGCCCCACGATTGTATGAATTGAGGATCTATTTTCGCATGCTTCCGAGAATTACACGATTTGCATAGCGCTTGGACGTTTTCAAATGTTAATCCTCCTCCCTCCGAAAGGGGGATTATATGATCTATCGTAGGTGGTCTCTTCTTTGTAAATCTTTTTCCACATACGTTACAGCAATTGCCTTGAATCTTTAAAATGGTCTCCCATTGCTCCGCTGTAAGTGTCGCTTCTGTGTTCTTTGCACGTGCTCGCCGTTTATGATTGGCACGGTTAAGCGTGCAATGCCCTTCAGGGCTCGAATGATATTTCCGCTTTTTTTCTAATATTTCTCCTTTATTGCGCTGGTAATATTTTCGCTTTTTTTCTGCTATTTCTCCTTTATTGCGCTGGTTATATTCTCGGCGGTTTTCTGCTGCTGCTGCTTTATGGCGTTGGTAATATTTTTGGCTGTTTTCTGCGTGTGCTTCTTTATGCGTTTGCCGATATTTAATTCTTTCTTCCTTGTGCATTTGGTAGTATTTTCGGCTGCGTTCCGCTACTTTCTTCTTATGGATCCGCCGATATTTTCGCTGATATTCTGCTACTTTCTCCTTATTTGTCATGTTCGCTAATCCTTCTCCCTATGGCTATGTTTTTCAATTGCACTGAGGAAATACGATATCTCCCGTTCGCCTGTACTGCGAGTTCTGAGCAGAGATAAAAACTTCTTAACATCGTTTTCATTAACTTCACTTAATCCAAAAGAATCGTGAAACTCAAAAAGCAAAGAATCCGTTATATCCTCCCTTATTTTCCTCCATTCGATTTGGTACTGCTTATCTTTTGACCGACCATCCTGGGAATAACCCCGGGAGAAGGGAGGGGTTTGCACACCGATGCTATACTTTATTACTGTTGCGAGATTGACTCTGCATCGTGCCGCTATCTCTTTATACGGAAGTCCTTTTCTGCGCAGAGCTTTTATCTGCTCCTGTTTTGCTTTTGGTATAGGTATCCTTCCTTTTCTCATCTAATCTAAAGGCTTCAGCATTCCTTCTTTCAATGATTCGATTACGACCATTTCCATCTCTTCAGGATCGAAATCTTTATTGTCACAATCATCGCATATTGGGTATCCATATTTTGTATGCGTTGCTTCTTTTTTCCCACATTTCCAACATAATCCTTCTGCTTTCACTCTTTCGTTTTTACTCCACCATCCTTAATAGCGTTTCTTTCAGTGCGATAGCATCTTTAGATAATTCTTCGTCCGGTGAGATCACATATTCTTCCCACAGCATTGCTAATTCCTCTCGTATTTCATCATCGCATTCCGTCCATGAAGACCCACAGACAAAGAGATTCAGTTCTTCGTAACTCATGTATAGTTGACCGTCTATCATCTCGTTATCGAACATTAACGGCTCTTTGAATGTAAACCTTCTACTTCCAACCGAGAAGGATGTTATACCCATTCTCATTTTTTCTTCACCTATTTTATCGATTTGGCTTAGTGAGGTCTGGAATTGACATCCCAAATAATGATTTCCCTGGCTGCATTCTCCTTCGCAGTGAATACTTTTATCTTGAGTTCTCTGGCAAGCTTGCGTAAAGTTTGGAGTTCAGCATCATATATCTTACCATGTGCTTTGATGCGATAGCCACGAGTTCCGTCCTCCCGAAACGCAAGTAGATCGATCGGGAATGTAGAATCAGCTATCGGAGCAACTATGAAGTGCTCATTTTCGAGTTTTCGCTGAACTTTATGCTTGAAAGCATAAGCAGATGGTTTTTTCATCTTCGGAAGTCTAAATCACCAATCATCGCATTATCCATCAGAAATAGTTTTTTCGTTACTCGGTTAGATTGCGATGCAATGCCGGAGTTTGAGATTTCTAAGAAATCTTCTATTCTCAGCGTAACCAGTTCGCTTTCCTCATTCTTAACATGCGTAACCAGCAAAGGAATCTTGCCTTCTGCCTTCGCCATCTTAGCGGCGTCTTTAAACAAGCTATGATGCAAAAAAGAAGCCCGGAGTTTGATTTCAATATATAGGTCCGGGAATGCGGTTCCTATACAATCCGCAGAGGTCCCGTGCTGGCTGTTGCTTCCAGATAGCGGAGTACGTACACCAGAAAATTTTTGGCATACTCGCTGTTCCAGCTTCTTCCACGTTGTTTTATCGGTTTGCATTTTTAGCTTAATCCTTCTTCTTTTAGCTTTACATTATCTACTTTTTCAATCGCTTGGCGCCAAGTATATCCCTGTTGGCGAAACCATCTCAAAAACAAATCCTCCTTTTCAGTACTCATTATCACCTTGCCTCCCGTATATCTGCCTTCGTAATTTCCAACAATACAATATCCCCCTCTTCGATTTCCTTCTCTTTAAGTGTTTGCGAGGGAATAACGATACGACCATGTGTCCCCACCTTTACAGCTATTTTTTTCATCCCATATACCTATTGGCACGTGGGTATATAAAGCTTTCTATTTTCACTTTTATAAATACTTTACTCTAAAACTTAACAGTTGTCAAAAACTGCCGCTGGAGAAACTGCACACATTCGTTTTCTATCTCCCAGTTGTCTTTTTCCTTTGTGTCTTATAGCGTAAAGGTAACACTGGATGGTTTCTCAGGGTCTCCTGTATCTTCGTATCCGCTCCGCGTTGCCTTTAGCATATGATTTCCCGCAGGTACGTGATCCCAATACACATGCCCCTCTGAGTTTGTTATCAGTGCATTTTCGTCCAGTCTTACTTGAGCTGCATTGATGGGTGCTTCTGTGTCGCAGTCTTTCAATAATACGCTAACAGTCCACTCTTTGTCGCTTATTTTCTTCAACCATATGTTTACGTTCTTCATCTCCATTTTTTTCACCTCCTTTCCTATTTTTCCATCACCTAGGAATCTTACCCCGCTTTCTATGCGCGGGTACAGAGCAGTCGCTAAATCGAATGCGTCTTTAAAACTACTCCCTTCATCAACCAGACTAAAGAGTTTGTTTTGCCATCTCACGGAATCTCCAAATCCACCACATGAGCCCATTTTATAATAGCCGATTGTGACGGTATTTTTAAGGGAGCTCTTCCTGAAGGCATCTGAGAATGAGCCGAGTGTCGTATACTCCATAGCGTCACAATGTCCGAGAAATGCGAACCACATGGGCTCTCTGTATTCCATGCAATTCTTAATGTGAGATGAGCGGATATTCCCGTCCATGGCAAGTGCTGACGTGGGTCCTCCATGGGCAATTGCGTAATAATATGCAACATTAGGATTTTGAACCCAAGATTTAATTTCGCCTACAGTTGCCAATCCTTTTGTCATGGTCTCTGCACCCCATTTTTTAAACCACTGATCTGCGCTTTTCCGCCAAGGAATCCAAGCTTCATGGTCGTAATGACGACCCGACCACGAATAGCCTTCGACAGAAGGCGGTGGCGTTCCATAACCAATGGTCTCGCCAGTAACAACATCTATTATTTTGCGTTCTCCGAGTTCTTTATCTAAAGTTATCCAGACCGTTATAGGTCTATCTGGCTTCTTTGTGAATATCCAGAAATCATTATTGGGATCGATAAGAACAGGAGCTTTGGATATAGTGTTTCGGGGCGCTGATATTAAAGCGCGTACAGGTGGCATTGCCACTTCTGGAATATCGGTCCGTTTCTTGTCTATCTCTTCTATAAGGTTGCCTTCTAAGTCTTCTACACGGACGAAGTATGAATTGTCAATCCAAACTCCATCGGCTGTTTTGTACCACCATAGCGTTGATTTGTATCGGCCTATTTGTGCTTCCTTTACAACACTTCTTATCATTTCTAATCACCTATTGGCACGTTGATATATATAGCTTTCTATTTTTACTTATATGAATATAATTTCAACCTGCTATAACTGCTCTTATCATTGCTGCTTTACCGAGTACTGATTTCTTCAATATTAAAGGCTCAGTTGAGGCGTATTTGCGGATGAGAACCCAATCAACCCACATGGTTGCAGGATTATCATAATAATCAGCTCTTATCCAAATAGGGAAGTCATCTGTTGGATAGTGGATTGAGTGATCTACTTTATTAGCATCATTGACTGTCCATCGAGTTAAACCAGGCCGTTTGAGCTCTTGAATTTTCCATGTGTCTGCTGTCCAGCCAACTATATTTGTTGCATCCTCAGTACCATCGTTATTAGAATATTTACTACTATTGGCAGAATGTCCGTGATTATAATTCGCCATTATAAACTTATTGATATATGCACCAAAAGATTGTTCGCCCCGATTTGTTGCTCCGAGATATTGAGTTTTTAAACGCGCTCGGAGAATTGTACCATTATTTTTTGACCAGTTTGTAAGCGAAGTTAAGCGATTTTGGGTATCTGTACTGGATGTAGTTAGAGTAACAATACTTCCAGAAACGCTAATTCCGTTTCCAGTAACTGACCATTTTGATGTGTTTACGCTACTTCCAAGAAAATCATCAAAGAACTCAAAGGTATCCGCTCCATTGCTCGCAGAACTCGGAATCCCAGCTATCAGTGCAAACAACTTCTGCGGCGTTTTTGTTAAGAGCTTAGGCAGCTTACTCCACACGATGCCTTTTGATTCTGTCCAGAAATCTATCAGCTTGCGGCCATGCAATATCCGCACGTCTCCCGGGAATACTGAAGGCACGCTTTCAGCCTTCACTTGATACTCATCCACATCAGAACTCTGTCGCGGGTATACCTCATATTCAGTTACCTGTCCTGCTCTGCGTGCGTCCTCGAAAGCCTGCATATTTACCAGCATTTTATTTTTTAACTCTATCCTCTATTTGAGAGTATTCGCTTAGATCGCGAAATATGCCTCTTTCTTCTTCTTTCTTACCACACAATCTGCATATTTTTGTATATATTGGCGGATTGGTTGTAATTACTACAGGTGAATATACCCATTCATGTTGGCATTTTTTATTCATTTTAATATATCTTATCCACCTCCATCTCTATATCAATATCGGCATTCGCAGCTAAATTCGTTTCCATGCACTGCAACGTGAAGTAGAGCGTGGTGCCTGAACTGCGATAGTCCACTGGAATGTCATATACGCACAGTTTCTCGACGACTTTCGCCGTGTCGTGTGCAGCAAGTGCATCACATACCCATAACTGGAAATCGTTCGCTGCGTTCGCTACGTCACCCGTGTTGTACTGCACCAATGCCTCTTCAGGTGTAGTGTCCGTTATCCGTACCCAATCACCTTTGCTTACACTTTTAAGGTCTGCCGAGAGGTCTATATCCTTGTCGCCTGCCGTGATAGCCGCATCGGTAGTCCCTTTTGCGGTCATCAATACGTCTAAGCTGAGTATCTTGTCCTTATGTTTCTTGTTACTGTCTTTGAATATGTCCAGCGTCCAGCCGTGATTCAAGGCGATTATCTGCTCGTTGTCGTCTACGTATGTCGCGGTCGTGCCTTTCTGACCTCTTACTATTACTATCGGTGATGTGTTCGGATCCGCATCATTGATCTTGAATACCTCTCCGCTACCTACGAACATATAATAGTTACCATTTACGAAATCTCCCGTCTTGCCATCAAAAGCTAAACTCGTGTCTGTTGGAGACAGACCTGTTCCGTCATTTACGAGCGCATCTACTGTCGTCTGCTGTCCCGTGGTCATGTTCGCTCTAAATTTGATTTTTCTTATTACGCAATTGTACGGGAATGAAGCTATCGTGTCCGCCTTACCTGCTCCTGCGTCCGTTGTCGCAAATGTAAAGTTCTTTGTGAATGTCTGATCTTTTAGCTGTATGCGAACACCCGCATCTGCGGTATATTCTTCGATTGTCGGGGTTTTTAGTTTCGTTCTTGCAATAAGATTTCTTACTGCTGCCCATCCATCCAAAACATTGACAT
>JGI24025J20009_10000243_pt1 | contig 42750 bp, 32 predicted proteins | sample Cruoilmetagenom3_FD_20009 | JGI IMG/M metagenome (IMG submission 20009)
CCCCCGACACCCTCCGCGTTTTCGTCCCTCTCGAATACCGGCGCCGCAACGGTCGCACCCAGATCCTGCCACCCGAAAACCAGCTTGATGCCGAGGACCGCCAGCAGGACCCCCACATCCTCCGTACCCTGGCCCGCGCATGGGAATGGCGGCGAAAGCTGGAAACCGGTGAGGCAAACACGGTCAGCGATCTGGCTGGCGCTGAAGGCCTGTCCGACCGTTTCGTCAGCCGCCAGATCCGGATTGCCTATCTCGCGCCAATGGTCGTCGAGCGGCTGGTCGTGAAACAGGAAATCCCGGCTGTGAAGATCGCCGATCTGATTGATATTGCGGCGAAACCATGGGGGGAGCAGGAATGTGCAGTGTTTGATATTTGACCCAAATTACCTTCACGCCTTGGACAAATCCAAAACGAAAACGTCAATTAGACCCCTCAATTCCGTAGGAACTGACTCCACGACTTTCCGGTTTAGATCGTCCGGGCTGGAAACCGTGGCATCATTTTTACCCGCTATCTTTTCGCCGTTTCCAAACCAAAGAACGAGGTAAATTCCCTGCTGCTCAGCATCCGGGTGGATAGAATATCGCTCGTGTAGTTGGGCCGCCGCCGCGGTGAATAGTTCGCGGTGCCATTGCCCTTTCACTTCCATTACCAACAACTTTCTCGAGCCGCCAAGCATTGTAGTGGCAGTGATGTCGCACCTCTTTGCATCCTTTAACTGGTGCTCGATTGTGACCGCCATGTTTAAAGCTTTCAGCCGCAGTTGGAGGTGTTCTGCAATCCTCTTGGAAGCGGTGTTTTCATCCACATGATTTCCGCCATCATAGAACTTTTCCACCGGGTCAAATTCGCTGCCATTGATCGCCCGTTGCAATTCCTGAAGTTCTTCAAGGAGTAACGCCCTGAGCCCTTCAACGGTCGCAACCGCGTTTTGGTCCAGCAAACCGACAACCTCAGCTGGGGTCGGCGGTCTAAAGTCTCGAAGAGACAATTTCCGCATTGCGGTGGCTCGAAGGTTTTGCGCTACCATTTGGAAAGCATCAAACCTACTGTCAGAAAGAATACGGTCCAGGACTGGCAGGCTGCAATCGGGAGCGTCATTGCCAACCTGCCAAATGATATCCGCCAGAAACCGGTAAGCAGTTTCATCTTTCGGATCACCGGTCCCCCAGCTACTCGGTAGATCGACCTTGGGCCACATCTCTACAAAAGCGTCCAAGATACGATATATTTTTTCCGCCGACAAATCGGGCCAACCCGCATTTTCACCACGGTTTAGACGGCCCGCAATACTCTCAAATGAAAAAATCATTTCTGGGTCGGAACCCAACCATGACCATACCTCATACGAGACGTCATCGATAAAGAAGAAATGGCGCAAAAACCAGAATATCCTCCGTTCTTCCAGATTCTCGTCGTCAGTTTTTTCAGGCCAAGATGCCAGTAATTCATCGCACCGTTGGATAATCAGTTTCTGTAGTTCAGTTCGGTCTGAATAGTTCGCGCTCAGATCGAAAAGCGTAGACATGGCTTGAATCGAAATATCTGGGTACTGTTTCATCCAATCAAGCGAATACTGTCCTCTGAGGGGGTGAAATTCATTTTTGTACCGCAACCAACCCACTTCCGGGTGCAGGCATCCCTCAATCCGTAGTTGAGGTTCAATATATTCCTTGGCAAATATCTCTACGTTGGCAACCGACGTGAATAGGCGGCGGTCAACCTCTTTCTCCATCGCGTCTTTTTCATCGTGTTCGACTGCGTTATAACCCATATCGATATTGGTTTTCAGGACAGCCAACGCCTCACGATTCACGAGCTCAAGGCAACCTTCCTTCCTGAAGATCGCCAAACAGGCGGCAAAGAGCACCGTTTCAATCTGAAGACTTTGGGAGGCGCACTGCAGCTCGGCTAGCTTCTGCATTGACGGCAGGTCGGGTTCAATGAATGGCAGGCAGTTTCGCAGTGCATTTTCCGGCAGCAGAGCATCATCGAACTCCTCTGGAATCCGATCAGGTTCCATCAGATATAGCTCGGCAAAACGCATTAGCCAGCCGAAATGACGCCCACCTTCGACAAGATCACGATGCTCGTTCAGGTGTTTCGCATTTAATTCCGCAGCGACGCGCTCTCTACGCCTCCTCCGACTTTCAAACCGATATCGGCGTTCTCTCCATTCGTGGCGAGACTTCGCCCATGCATGATTCCGCTTCGCCCACACCTTCAAAAACTCCGGTTTCTCCCGTGCCTGTTCGCGCATATGTCGACGCAGTTCATCTGTTCCACGCTCATCCGCACTTCTATGCGGGTTGTGGTTGGTGATGAAATCAGACCAAAGGCCTGGATTGTCGCTCTCAAAGGCGTAATCGACCATGGCCTTCCAATCATCAGATTGAAAAAGTAGACCAGAGTGTGATTGCCAATCGAATAAATTGAAACGGGTTTCCCTTACCTGTTCTGGGTCAGTCAGTTGGCCTAAAACAAGACGCTGAATGCTTTGCCTCAACTCATGATCAGTTTGAAGCACGCGAACGGCGGCACTTCGTTCCGCGGACATCTGCCCGTGGAAATTCAGATTTCCAATCCACCCCCACACCTTGGCAGGATCGTAGGGGCCATTTCTGAGCTCAAAATACCGGTCAAGGAGGAAACCGACGATTTTGCTGACACCATTGCGACAATCGCAGTCGTGCGCCGCCTTCGCTCCACAAGTGCACCGCAGACCATTCGTAAGTTGATCGAGCAGCCGTTCGACCTCTTCGAGGTCAAGTGACCGGACAAGTTGTTGTACGAAATATCGCGAACCGATCTCACGGTCCCTACGATTTTTCCGCCCCGGATACAGGTCTGCCGACTTGCGAAACAGGTCCAATAAATCGCTGTGACCGAGTATCGCAACGCCAAACGTTTGATACAGCTTGGCCGCAATTTTAAGTGAAACTTTGCTACCTTCGGAAATTAGCAATTTGCAATCAGCGGAATGGTCATGTTCCGACATTGATATCAGACACTTATGCGCCGACACGCGCGTGTTGGTGCTGCAATCGGGATCAAGCATTAGCGCGCATAGTTCGGGTTCAAGTTGAGGAATGGCACCCGAGCCTTCAAGCAGTTCCAGAAGAAGCCCCCTCAGATGTCCGTTCTCTTCTTTACCGGTCAAAAGCGGGCGTAACACATCAACCACTTCTCCCGTAAAAAAACCGGAAGCGCTGAATGTGCGCCAAATATCGCTGCGGCGGAAAAAAGGATCGTCTGCCGCAACCTTCTGCAGACCAGCTATCAGTCGTTTCTTCGAAGGCAGGGAAAGTTGGGATGGATCTCCATTCGCCAAAACAGCGTAGGGGTCAAGATCAATCGCCGCCTCTTGCAAAGCTTGGCTGTCAACGGCAGCCATCCACCCCAAGAGGCCGCGCAATTCGTCGCGCACGACCGAATTCGGAGCGATAACAGCCATGCATCGTTGTAATGAAAAAGCGTCTGAACTGTCGTCCACCCGTGCCGCCAGATATCGTGCCGCACAATATTCTGCTACGATCCGGTGAACCGGCTCATGTTTGTTTGGATCATCTGACGGCTTAAAAAGCTGAGTGTCTAGAATGCTGAGTACATTGGCGTCGCTTTGCAGCAGGGATGTAAGACGCGGGAACTGTATTTCCTCAAGCGTATCAGTGACATCCACGCCGACCGCGCCGGAAAGTAGCAGCTTAGCGAAAACCTCGTTTGCCCATGCAATCCGTTCATCGCGCGTTGAACCGGTCTTTTGGGCAACACCGTTGCTCGGAACATTGGCGAGCCTCCGAACAGCGTCTTCAAACAGCTTTTGCTTGGTGGTGAATGTCCTGCCACTCTCGACAAACGCCTCGGCAAAGAGGCGAAGAAATTGAGGGTTGCCCAGCAAAGGTTCCAGATCAAATTTTTCCAGTTCGCTCTTGAAAGCTGAAAAGTCCTCGTCAGGCATATAATGGGAAAACAGTGCTTTTTGCTCATTCTCATCAAATGGCTGCAAGCGTACTACCTTCGGGTCTGTGCCAAAACACTCACGGATTCTGATCTCGCGCGCTTCCTCCCACTCACTCGACCGACTGGAAAAAATGACCAATTTTGCGCCCGTCTCTTGGGCTTTCACGAATAGCGCATCGATGCCGGATGGATCCAATTTTGCGACCTCGTCGAGAGCATCAAGAACCAAGCATTCGGGGGTTGCAGTAAAGGTTCTGTGGCGAAATATGCTCGCTTTTTCAGGGTGTATACCCAGGCGGCTGGCCAAGCTTTTCAATAGTTCCGTTTTCCCGGCCCCAGGTTCAGCAAGAACAACGATCACATTCGCCATCCCGAGCAAACGATCCTCAGAGAAAACTTCATCGCTACAAATTAACGACCTTTGAATGTAGTAAGTGTCCGTCATTCAAGCAATATATAGCGCACAGGTCCCGTTTTCCATACTAGATACGGCAATGAGTTGGCACTTGTCGGAAGCCGCTGCTGGAAGAGACAACCGGCATGCCTTGAAAAAACGTCGCAGACCACTTTTCTCAAATAGTCTTTGGCTTTCTCCCTACCACGTCCATTTCTGTTCTCTCTTATCGCGTGAGAGGGTTTGACACCGCTGCAACCGGTCGGATGCGAAATTCACGGAAATCCCTTATTTTACTGGGCTTTCGTAGACCGAACCAAATCGCCCCGAGGTTCGGTCGAAAAGAGAGAAACGGGGGATAGAGAGCCTGTCGAGGTGATCTGGCATTCTCGCAGGTTCGGTCGTCATACCTAAACCCCTTTGAAACATAAAGAAAATCACACCCGCGTTGGGGCGCATCCGTGTTTCAATGAAGGCATATGGCGGACAGACAGGGATTCGAACCCTGGAGACGGTTCCCCGCCTACACACTTTCCAGGCGTGCGCCTTCGACCACTCGGCCACCTGTCCGTTGAAAGGGTCTATATACCGGCGCGAGGACCCAGATCAAGGGCATAAGCGCAGATTGCGTATAAGAATTTTTCTCCGCGGCAAAAACGCGATCATCACCGTATCAACCGGTGTTTTTACTAGTCGGCTTACCTTGAATTGCGTCAGAAATCGTCGCTCCGATTTCCTCAAGGTTTTTAAGGCGAATATCCTGTTGCGCAAACGGGATTTCGATGCCCTCTTCTTCAAATCTCTTGGCAATTGAAAAGTTTACGTCCGACCGAACGGTTAACGATTTCCCGATATCTCTTATGAATATCCGTAGTTCAAAGTCGAGGGAGCTCGCCCCGAAATTTCCGAAAATCACCGCAGGCGCTGGATACTTCAATGCCAACGGATGCCCGTTCGCGATTTCCAGCAATATTTCGCGCACTCTCTCGGGATCAGTCCCGTAGGCCACACCAATTGGCAGGCGAATGCGTCCGGACTGGTCCGGCGAATTCCAGTTTTGCACACTGGCTGCAATAAGATCGGAGTTTGGTATAATTACGGCACAACGGTCAAATGTATCCACCAACGTCGCGCGAACCGAAATTTTACGGACTACCCCTTCGTGTCCACCTGCAATGATCCAGTCGCCCTCTTTGATCGGGCGTTCGATCAATAGAATAATGCCCGACACAAAATTGGACACGATTGTCTGAAGGCCAAAACCGATACCTACGGACAGGGCACCGGCAACGATAGCAAGACTGGATAGATCTAGCCCTGTGGCTGAAACGGCGGCTAATGCAGCTATCGTTAAGCCTACATAGCCAATACCGGCCAATATTGCCGACTTGCCGCCCACGTCCATTTTTGTGCGTGGTAAAACCGAAGTTCGGATAGTTTTTTGAAATAGACGGGTAACTGTGTACCCCACCCCGAATACCAGTACAAAAACCAGAAAATCGGTAAGAGAGAATTTGCTTTCCCCGATTGAAACGCCCTCGCGGAGCCACCCCCAGATTTCGATGAGATCACTTGTTCGCGCGCCCCAGATCAGGGCAATGACAGGTACGGCACAGGCCGAAAGCAGGAAGCCGAAGAACACCGGTACCAATTGTGTTTGATCGCGACGCAACTCCTGGCTCTCGCCGACGATCCAGAAGTCCAAAAGCGCACGTATAAAATTGTACAGAACCAAAAGGCCAGCCATCAGGGCCAGGGTCTGAATTGTGGGAAACACCAGAAATCTAGAAGCGGCAAAATATCCAAGCGCCGCCAATAGTGGCGCGACGATTGCAAACACAAACAGAAAGCGCGCAATCAGCGGTGCGAAAAGTATGACCGTCGGCTCTTTTGCTGTATCGTCCGGCTTACCTTCGCTGCGTGGCCTGCGAAATACCTTCGCAAGGCGGAAAAAAGCAAACGCTGCGATAATCACTAAGGGAAAGTTGAGGACAGCTCCGGTTTCGCGTGAGAAGTCGCCTTGGTCGGACATGGCAATCAGCAGCGTTGAAAGGGCATATACGACGCCAAGGGTTACGCTCATGCGATACCCAACTCCAGCGGCCTTATTTCCGGAATGAGACGCGGCATCGTTCTGGCCGATATTGCGAAATATTATCCGTCCAAGCCAAGGGGCCCCGATCAAGGCAATCGCAATTTCAGGCAAAACCTTTATGATCGCATCACCCCAGACACCGACGAAACCGGAGTACTCTAGCGCCAGAATAACGGCTACGGCTCCTGCGGCAGGCGCCATCAATCTGGCCAGATCAGTCAGGGCAGACTGCCATAACCTTTCCTCTTCACCGGTCACCAATGCCTTCTGGACAATATTTGCGAACCCCTTCCGTACACCGAGAAGCAACCACAAACCAATACCTGCCAGAAGTATCGCCAATGGCGCTTTTTCTTTTAGGGTCGCACGGCTGGTTTCCTGATTGAATGCTGTGTTCAACTCTCCAACCAAGCGATCAGCGTAGTTGTTCAGGTCATTGTAAACTATTGGTAAAAATGCCGGTGAAAATGGCATCGGACCCTGTTCGACAAGGTTTTCAGAGAAACGACTGCGAATGAGCGAGTTTATTTCCCTGACGAGTTTATCACTGCGTTTCCATGCGGCTTGCGCAACAAGAAGTGGTACCGTTTCGTTGGTAATACTGACATTCAGTTCCGACCGCCGCGACGCGATTTCAAAGGCTTCGATTTCCCCCTCGAGCGGCTCTGGACCAAGGGCTGACAGCTCGGCTTTCAGGGGTTCAATCCGCAAAAGGCTCGCTTTTTCCATCGCCGAAGCTTCGGCTCGCTGCCCGACCAGTTCGGTGCGCAAAACTTCCAGTGCGTCAGTTGAGGCAAGTCGGGTTTCCAGCACCTCTTCAGCGCGTAACGCTGTAGACGCCCAAGATTCAATCAATGCCGACTGCTCAGTTTGAGCAGAAGCCCATGTAGTCAAAAGCGCGACCACAATCACGCTTCTAAGGGCAGCCAGCAAGTAGTTCATAAATTCGAAACCCTTTTATTCGCTTACGTCAGGTACATCAGTAGTCGATTGGTCCAGCCACGCGGGAACCGGCAAATCTTTCTCACGAAGGAACACCGGATTGAACAGCTTCGATTGATAGCGCGTCCCGTAATCAGCCAGTATCGTAACAATCGTATTCCCCGGCCCCATTTCTTTGGCCATACGGATTGCCCCCGCGACGTTGATACCGGACGAACCGCCAAGGCAAAGCCCCTCTTCCGCTAGCAAGTCGAACACCACCGGCAAGGCTTCGCTGTCATGGATGTTATATGAAAAATCGACTTCAAGGCCTTCAAGGTTGGCCGTAATCCGTCCCTGCCCGATACCTTCAATTATCGATGACCCTTCGCCTTTTAGCGTACCGGTCGTAAAGTAATTGTGAATGGCTGCCCCATCAGGGTCCGCCAACCCGATTTTGACGTCTTTGTTTCGTTCACGCAGTCCGGTCGCCATGCCAGCCAGAGTTCCACCCGAACCTACCGAACAAATAAACCCGTCGACCTTGCCATCAGTCTGATCGAAAATCTCGGGTGCGGTCGTATCAATATGCGCCTGTCGATTGGCGACATTATCGAACTGGTTAGCCCAAATTACCCCGTTCGGGTTGGTCTTCGCCATAGCGGCGGCAAGGCGTTCGGAATACCGGACAAAATTGTTGGGATTGGAATATGGAGCTGCCGGAACTTCTACCAATTTAGCCCCCGCCAGACGGATCATATCCTTCTTTTCCTGGCTTTGTGTTTCAGGGATGACAATGACGGTCTTAAAGCCCATTGCCGCACCGACAAGCGCCAGACCGATCCCCGTATTACCAGCAGTCCCCTCAACTATCGTTCCACCGGGTTGCAGTTCGCCCTTGGCGATGGCGTCTTCAATAATGCTCAATGCCGCTCGATCCTTGACCGACTGTCCCGGGTTCATGAATTCGGCTTTTCCGTAAATCTCGCAACCGGTTAATTCCGAGGCCTTGTTTAACCTGATTAACGGTGTGTTTCCCACAGTTTGGGGCAGATCGTGGTAGCGGTTCATGTGTTGTCCTCGATAAATGCTGTAGCGAAGATGTAAATATCCCTACGTTACATCACAAGCCATCGGCGATCCATTTCATAAAATTCTTGTGCGGCGCGAAGCTCAACTCCAGCGGCGACTGGCACCTTTGGTTACGACACCGACAAAACCGGATAAAACCAGCATCGTCCCAAGTATCTGAATGTCCATCGCCATCCGGCCATAGGCCAGCATCCGCGCCGGAATTTGCAAAACCGCGCTCATTGGTTCGTAATAGGCATGCGCCATTATTCCGGCTATCATTCCGTCCATTGCAAAGAAGAATAACACCCACAAGAAAAAGGTGACACCGGATTTCAAACCGGAAAAAATCGCGTGGTTCTCGTCATGCGGGATTTTCTTGCCAAGCCCGAGCCAGCCGTTGAACAGGCCGAGAACCACGGCCGTAGCCATCATACTGTTCCCGCGGCGCGCAATGTCTGGATAAACATTAACCGTAACCATCACGACAATCGCACCCGATATCGCCAATAATATTGATGCAACCAGTCTCGCAGCCGTTGGCATACCATTTCCCCTCAAACCTGTTCCCACAGCCGAGCTCTCCCCGCACTACATGCAGGATGCCCTTCTGGGTCAGCGTAAACTCGGCAGGTCAGGAATCAAGGGAAAAATGTTTTCTCCCCCTTGCCGCATCAACCGTGTTTAAAGCACTCGATCCAGTGCCTTCATCAATTGCTCGATCTCAGATCTAGCCGTATAATGCACGAAGCTAAGTCGGAGAACCCCATGCTCAGGATCAATACCCAATCCTTTGAGCAAACGAACAGCGTAAAAATCACCGCCACCGGCCATGACACCATGTGCTGCCAGATCTTTGGCCACCTCTCCACCAGGACGACCTAGCCCAAGCGCAATCGTCGGCACGCGCCCTTCTGCCTTGTCAGACCCGATCAGGCGCACATCGTTTCGCCCTCGCAGATATTCTAGCAACGGCGCCAGCAACTCGGTCTCGTATCTGGCCTGCAACTCCAACGTCGCCCAGCCCTTTTGGTCGAGCGAGACATCCCCATCAAAATGCCGATCATGCACCGCCTCGATATAATCGACCATCCCCGCCGAAGCCGCTATCTGCGCATGATCAGGACCCGCCGGCGTGAAGCGTTTATAAGCTGATCCTGCGTTAAAATAATGCCCCTGATTTGGCAATTTTTCTGCCAAGTCAGACCGCACATACATGATCCCCTGATGCGGACCATAGGTTTTATACGCCGAGAAAAGGTATATATCGGCACCCAACGCCTTGATGTCCGGCAACCCATGCGGTGCAAAACTGACGCCGTCTACGCAGGCGACAGCTCCCGCGGCCTGAACCATGCCACAAATCTCTGCAACCGGATTGATCTGTCCGACAATGTTGGAAACATGCGGGAATGTCACAAGTTTGACTTTCTCGTCCAGAAGATCAGCCAAATCGGAAAGGTTCAGAAAACCGGAGTCGGGATCAACCGCCCACTCTCGAACCTCGATGCCGGATTCTGCCAACCGTCGCCATGGACCTGAATTTGCCTCGTGATCCTGATTGGTCACAATAACCACATCACCCTCGGACAGCATTTGCCGAAAAGCTTGCGCCAACACATACGTGTTCTGCGTCGTTGACGGTCCAAAACTCAGATCATTCGCCGGAATGTTCAGAACCCCCGCCAATCGGGATCGTGCCTCGTCCATCTCTTCACCCGCCAAACGCGAAGCATCATATGGCCCGTAAGGTTGTACCTTGCGCTGGGTATAATACCTGTGAAGGCGGTCAATCACGAACTTGCTGGTATACGACCCACCCGCATTTTCAAAAAACGCCTGACCCTCCAGTGACGGTTCGTCAAACGCTGGAAACTGCGCGCGGATAAAGTCGATTTCAAGTTTGCTCATAAAAACTCTGCCTTCTTCTTTGCAAAAATACTCAAAAGGAAACTATGCGTTCACATCAACCACAATGCGCCCCTTAACCTGCCCTTTCAGGATGTCTTTCCCCAAAGTAGGCAAATCACTTAACGTAGCCGGTTGGATCATGCTCTCCAGTTTATCCATCGGTAAATCGGTAGCAATCCGCTTCCATGCCCGAACGCGGTTATCGTATGGCTGCATCACACTGTCGATCCCTAGCAGGTTCACCGCACGCAACAGAAACGGAATAACCGTCGCAGGCAAGCCCGCACCACCGGCCAGACCAACCGCCGCGACGGAGGTGCCATACTTCATCTGCCCCAGAACCCGCGCCAGCATGTCACCGCCGACCGCATCAACGCAACCAGCCCAGTTTTCGCTTTCGAGCGGACGCTTGGTCGTTTCGTTGATTTCTTCCCGCGCCACAATCTGCGTCGCGCCCAACGATTTCAGGTAGTCCGCTGCCTCTGGACGCCCTGTCACCGCGGCAACTTCGTATCCAAGGTTCGCCAATATCGCGGTCGCGACCGAACCAACACCACCAGCTGCACCAGTCACCAGAACCGGACCGTGGTTCTTTTCCATACCCTGATCTTCCAGCGCCATAACCGCCAACATCGCCGTGAAACCAGCCGTGCCAACAGCCATTGCCTGTCGTGTTGTCAACTCCTCTGGAAGCGGTACCAACCAATCAGCCTTCACCGATACCTTCTGGGAATACCCACCCCAATGCGCTTCACCAACACGCCAGCCAGTCAAGACAACCTTATCGCCAGCTTTATAACGCGGGTCCTCGGAGCTCTCGACGATTCCGGCAAAATCAATGCCCGGCACATGCGGATAGTTCCGTACCAGACCGCCGCCCGGGCCAATGCAAAGACCGTCCTTGTAGTTGACTGTGGAGTACTCCACCGCCACCACGACATCACCGTGCGGCAGGTCCGCAAGTTCCAGCTGTTGAACCGAAGCCGAGGTTTTACCCTCTTCGTTTTTCTCGACGACTAAAGCATTAAAACCCATCTTATTTCTCCCCATAGCCCTTGGGCACCGGAATATCCGGCAAGCCCTCGGCGCGTTTCTGCAAAGCTCGCCCTATAACTACACGGCTGATCTCGGTCGTGCCATCCACAATCCGCAACATTTGCGACAAACGGCTAAGCCGATCCATACCGTAAGGCTGCAACAACCCCATGCCACCCATCACTTGCGTACAGGTATTAGCGGCCTTCACCGCTGCATCCGGCACAAAGCGTTTCGCATGCGCAGCCATCACCGGACCTTCAGGCGTGCCCAGCGCATTTGCCGCCGCCTTATACAACAAACGCGAGGCTTCCAGTTCCGTCGCCACGTCGCCCAGCATCCACTGGATTCCGTCAAGATCAAGGTTAACGCCTTTAAACATCTTGCGATTTTTGGCATAAGAAAGCGCCGTATCCAGTGCGGCCTCCATCAATCCACAACACCCCGAAGCAATCGAGACACGGGCAATATCAATCGCCATAAGCGAGCCTTGCAAGCCTTGCCCGATCGGCAAGATGATATTGTCCTCGGACACGACCACGTTATCAAGATACATTTCGGACAGCGGTAGGAACTCGTAAGACGGCGTATCGTATCGTGGCCCAAAACTAACGCCCTTGGCATCCGCGGGAATCGCGATCATCGACATGTCTTTGTGGCCCGGTTCATCACTGGTTTTTACGACTGTGAAATACACATCCGCCTCGCCTGCCAACGAAACCCAAGCCTTCGCGCCGTTGATGGTCCAGGTTCCGTCGTCATTCACAACGGCCCGCGTATACATATTCGCTGCATCCGATCCCGACTGTGGTTCGGTCAACGCAAAGTTCGCCAGTTTTTTGCCTGATGTTAAGTCGCGTGCCCACGCGTTCTTGAACGCCTCTGTTCCGTAGCCACAAGCCGCGAAGGTGCAAATATTGTGCATCGACAAAGCAAACGCATAGGCGCCATCACCCTTGCCAAGCTCCTCATAGACCTGAATACCATCACCAAGCGATAATCCCTGACCGCCCCATTCCTCAGGCGCATAAAGTCCGGTAAGGCCCAAATCGGCTGCCTTGTCGGAAGCCGCCCTAGGCCAGACACCCGCGGCGTTCCATGCATCAACATCTGGTTTAATAACTTCGTCGGTATGACTGCGCGCTGCGGCCAGAATATCTTCGATCTTGGAACCCATAACGGACCCTCCCTGATGTTGGTGTAGCTGTTACCTTCAACCTGATCCAAGCCACAACGCAGGTCAATTATCTGAACGAGTGTTCACTGTTTTTGACGCAGCGTAAATTTATTTCCGTTAAATTTACCACAAATTTACCAATCATTAATCAGTTTCGACAAATTTAAACGGGCCATTAACCATTACGAGGTCCATTGTGAGAGAGCTGACGAGGATAACCGCGATCGGGTCATGCCGGATCAGCACACCGTTCAAATCCGCTCCGGCGAGCTATCCTGTTATCAATAACACTGACCGCATCTATGGCTATACCCACAGCAGCGCAGAAGCCTTGCAACAGATAAAATTTCTGCAATCGGATTTCACTCCAGCTCCCGAGCTCCTCCCATTGCTCATGCCGAATACCGATCACGAGGCGTTGGCCGCGAAGACCCACATCACATCCGACATTTATTTCGTCGAGCTTTCTTCTGCCAAGGAACTGGAAATCGATGGGGTGCAGGTTCAGCTAAACTACCTCACCCGCCATTTCGCCGACTTCTTTTCCGAAACCACGCGTGCTCGCGACTTCTGGCGTCTGGTCGACGGGAAGCAGGAAGCCGCCAAGCAGGCGTATCTGGACGCACAGGAAAGCTTCCGGTCCCTCGATCAAACAGACCGCGAAATACTGCGCAGATTGACACGGAAAATGACAACGCCCGCCTCTTTGCAACAGGATATGCGAGAAATCCGCGAGCGCCTGCCAAACGTGGTTTTTGTCACTCATTGCAATGCGCTCACCAATACCAACACTCCGATTGCCAGCCGTTCCGCTTATATCGAAATGGTGAATGAGGTCGCGCAAGACCTTGGAGTTCCCTGCTTTGATCCGACAGTATCGATGCAAGCGTTCGGACAGCATGCGGCTCTGTCAGACCCGAATTCCAGCCTCTCGCACTACGTTCCGGAATTCGGTGACTTTTTATTCGACGGCCTTTTTAGCCGCTATATCGCACCGACTGATAACCAATCCGTACTTTCCGCGTCAGACGCAATTTCCAAAGCCGTAGAGTTATACCAAGACCGCACACCGATTGTGTCCATCTCCCCTAAAATTGGCGGTGTCGCCTTTATCACAGGATCCCTGGGGGCTGGCGGCGCGGAACGGCAAATGACCCGACTGGCCGTTGAAATGCAACTTGGCCAATCGGACGGGTCCGCCAGCGTGAATGGCCCGATCGAGGTTTACGTTTCCAACCTGTCTACCGAACGCGACCGCGATTTCTTTTTACCGGTGCTACAGGATGCCAAAATCCCGGTATCGACTATCTCCAGCTTGCCAAGTCTCGCGACAGACAACGATAGTCTGCCGCCTCGGCTGAAGCACCTGCTACCATTCCTGCCGCCGCAAACTACCGAAGCCATCCATCGTCTTGCGCCGCATCTGGCAAGAACGCGACCCGAGGTCGCCTACATTTGGCAAGACGGTGCAGTTCTAACGGCGGCCCTCGCCGCGCTAGTCGCTGACGTGCCTCGTATCGTAATTTCGCTACGCGGAATGCCACCCGACATGCGCCCCGAGATGATGCGCGAAGGATATTTCGACTTATATCTTGCCCTCGCGGAAACACCCGGCGTTACCTTCTCTGCCAACACCCACGCTGGCGCAGACGCCTACGCGCGCTGGTTGGGTCTACCTCAAGATAGCATCCACGTCGTACACAATGCCGCCGACACGATTTGCGCCACCGGCTGTGAATCAGACACCGCGCGTTGGCGCGAGTTCGAAACCTCCACCGCCGATTCAGACTTCACCTTTGGTGGGGTATTCCGATTTGACCAGAACAAACGCCCGATGATGTGGCTGGAATTCGTTGCGGCAGCTCTCGTGGTTCACCCGCAAAGCCGCTTCATACTGGTCGGCGACGGTGCCGGATTTGATGCTGCGAAAAACTATGCAGAAGAACTGGGTATCGCACATAGATGCCTATTTACCGGCAAGTCCAAAAATGTCGGATACTGGCTATCAAAAATGGATGCTTTGGGACTGCTTTCCCGCCTAGAAGGCCTGCCCAATGTTTTGATTGAAGCACAACTTTCCGGCATACCGGTCATATCGACCCCGGCAGGTGGCGCAGCCGAGGCTTTCTTGCCTAACCAAACCGGTTTCCTGCTCGGATCAACCGAAAACCCGCAACTAGCGGAGTTCCTTCGGTTTTACATCGCCCTGTCCGGCGACCAGAAGCGTCGCGCGCAAATGGGCCGAAATGCCTGCGCATTCGCAGGCCAAAGTTTTGCAATGGAAACCATATTACCCCAAACGCTGGAATTGCTTTCGGACACAACACGCCCCGCCGAACTCCCTAAATCAGTGGCCTTCGCATGACCAATTCTGCTCGTATTATCACAGAAGGCGCGTGGAATTGGGCGAACGCTATCAACACCATAATGCTGCGCGAAATCCGGTGCCGCTTTGCGGGCGATCCACTCGGATACCTCTGGACCTTCCTCGTTCCTGTCCTCTGGATCGGAACCTTGATGTTCTTCTTCTCCTTGCTGGGTCGCAGGCCCGCTATCCCCGTGGATACTTCCGTCTTCATCGCTACGGGGGTCGTTCCTTACGTTCTGTTCCGTTACACCATCAGCTCGATGACCCGCGTCGCCAGCACACATCGGCATCTGGTACATTTCGCGAATGTGCGCGTCTCAGACCTGCTGTTCGCGGCGGCACTACTTGAGTTGATAAACGCGCTCATAATTTTTGCGGTGATTTTTGCATTGATTACGTTGCTCGATCAAATGCCTGAAGTTGATGATCCTTTGCAGACCGTCCACGGAATATTGCTTACCGCAGTCTTCGCCGCCAGCGTGGGTAGATTTGCCGCCATTGCCGGAATGGTCTCCGAAACCGCCAAACGAATGGTTCCGGTTATTCTACGCCCGATGTTCTGGATTTCAGGAATATTCTTCATCGCGCCCGAATTACCATCAAAGATCCTGCCATTTCTAGATTGGAATCCACTTTTACACGCTATCGAGACTACCCGTGACGGCGTATTCCTGGATTATAGTAGCAGCTTCGCCGATGACTGGGTCCCGCTCACGGTTTCAGCAGCCTTCTTGCTCGCATCCTACGTACTGCAAACCGCTGCAAGGCGCGGTTCGGACCGGATTGAGCTTACATGATATCGCTTATCAATGTCAGCCGTTACCATCGGCACGCGGACGACCACACGATAATTCTTAACGACGTATCTGTGCAGTTTGAAAGCAAAGATCGTGTCGGAATTTTAGCTTTGGGTGGTGCCGGAAAATCAACCCTATCACGTATAATATCAGGTGTTGAGCGCCCGGACCAAGGGCATGTTTTGCGCAGCGGCAACCTGTCCTTTCCAATCGGCACCACTGCCGGATTTCACGCAGGATTATCAGGCTCCGAAAACGTTAAATACCTGTCACAACTCCTGCGCCGGAATGTCAGGGAAACAACTGACTACTGCGAAAGCTTTGCAGATATCGGAACCTACTTTCACAGACCTTTCTCGGAATACGCTCCGGGCATGCGCGCCCGGTTGGCATTTGCATTTTCGATGTCCGTCGAGTTCAACACCTACATAAGTGATGGCGTTACCAGTGCTGGCGACCACGGTTTTCGCGACAAATGCGAGGCGGCTTTGTTCGAAAGACTGAACCGCTCCGGCTTGATCCTGCTTTCACGCCACGCCCGCAGCTTAAACCGATTTTGCACCAAGTTTTATGCTCTACACGCAGGAAAACTCCTGCCCTGCGAAACCGCGGAAGAAGCGCAGGATATTCTCGACTACGCTGACGGGTACGGCGACACCTACTGGAACGAGGTGGCACGCCGTGCATGAAAATTCGTCCATCTCCCCTCCCACGTTAACCGAAGAGCAAGAGCGTCTTCGCAAATGGCGCGAAGTTCGTCGGCAAGCCGCTGCTGACCCAAACGAGCAACGCTTTTTGCAGGCCGACATGGACCGCCAAAGCCGACTTGACCAATTCGAGACCGGGAAGGCCGAGCGTATCCGTACCGCCGAAGCCCGCCGTCGACAGGAAGCCGAGGCGATTGAATCCCGTCGTATGGAAAAGGCTCGCGCCCATCTCGATGCACTCGACGACATCGAGTCCGCACGCGCAAGTTTGTTAGCAGCCAGACAGCGTTCCCGTCGAATTACCGTTCTTCTTGTCACCATATTCGTAGCACTGCCAACGGTTATCGCGGCCGTGACTTCCGCTTTCTTTCTGCCAAAAGTTTATGAATCAACCAGCACGTTCACCGTTGAGAGTGCCCAACCCTTCGTTCCGCGCAACTCGTTATTCAACACACTCCCCAGCCTTGGCGGCAACAACATGGCCGCCGCATTTCAATTGCGTGCCAAGCTGAGCGCATCGGTCGGTTATTCTTTCGAAATGCAGATCGACACCACACAGGGTCTGGTCATTCTGACAACCAGCGCAAATGACGCGTTAGAGGCTCATCAGCACAACCTTCGGATTGTTCAACAGGGCAGCACCCTCGCGGCTCCAACGGAACTGAAAACCTTGGTGCCAGCATCCATACCGACGAGCCCCCTAAACCGAACAATACCAAACACGCTTCTCACCTTCTTCGTCAGCTTATCGCTGTTCTCGATCATCGCCATATTTTTCCAAAGCTTTCGCCATTACGCGCGAGACTGAACAGGAGTCTTCAAATGAACGTAACCACCCCGCTTTTCCTCGCAGACGCAATGCCCGTCACCCCGTTGCGAACAGACGAGACTATCGCTGTTATCGGCCTCGGGTATGTCGGGCTGCCCGTAGCAGTCGGTTTTGCAAAGCATTTCGCCAACGTCATTGGCTTCGATATCAACCAAAAGCGGATCTCCGAGCTCGCCGGCGGATTTGACAATACGCTTGAACTTGGTGCGTCGGATATTCAGGAATCCCGCCTTGAGTTCACAGCCGCGCCCGACGATCTGGCAAACGCCAGCTTTTTCATTGTCACCGTCCCAACCCCGATCGACAAAGGTAATCGCCCTGACCTCTCGCCGCTGCGCGCGGCCTGCGCCAGCATCGCACCACATCTTCGCAAAGGCGCTATCGTGGTATTTGAGTCAACAGTGTACCCGGGTGTAACCGAAGATATTTGTGGCCCGATCCTCGCCGAAAAGTCCGGTCTGCGATGCGGAATAGACTTCAAACTCGGCTACAGTCCCGAGCGTATCAACCCCGGTGACACAGAACACCGTCTGGAAACCATTGCGAAAGTAGTTGCCGCGCAAGATGCCCTGTCCCTGCAACGGGTGGCCGACGTCTATGGAAGCGTAGTCCACGCAGGTATCCACCGCGCCCCGACAATTCGTGTGGCGGAGACCGCGAAGGTGATTGAAAACACGCAACGCGACGTGAATATTGCGCTGATGAACGAACTGGCGATGATTTGCGAACGTCTTGATATTCGTACCAACGACGTGCTCGAAGCCGCATCAACCAAGTGGAACTTCCTGCCCTTTACGCCCGGTCTTGTCGGTGGGCATTGCATAGGCGTTGACCCTTACTACCTCACCGCGAAGGCCGAAGAAGTCGGTTATCACTCCAAGGTCATCCTGTCGGGGCGTCGTATCAATGATGGTATGGGCGAGTTTATTGCCGCCAAGGCTATCAAGATGTTGGCCGCCCGAAATGTTCCGCTTTCAAAGGCAAAAGTCGCCGTGCTGGGTTTAACGTTCAAGGAAAACGTTCCCGATCTTCGCAACTCCAAAACCTTTGACATTTTGCAGTCCCTGTCCGAGTTCGGCGTGCGACCCATGGTTCACGACCCCCTCGCCAACCCTGCCGAAATTCCAGACGGCGCCTTTGAGTGGACCGATCTGAAAGATATGCCAAAACTCGACTTGCTAATCCTTGCGGTTCCGCATGCTGCATATCTGGCCAACAACGCGCAGGTAATTTTGCGAAACTTGCGGGGCGACGGGGCTTTAATCGACATCCGCTCGGCGCTTGAAGGTGAAAAAATCGACAAGGGTCTAAAGGTTTGGAGCCTTTAGTTCACGTAGGCCGCGCCAAGCACAGGGCCAAAATCATTAGCCTGAACAAGGATCACGTAGCTTTTGTCTCTCGCAATTTCCGCTGACAGGTCGGATCCTGATCTTCCGTCCCACGAAGCAATCAGGCTCATATCCTTGACGACATTTATGTATTCGATGGTCCGTCCGGCATTTTCACCGCGCCCGATCATCGACGTAGAGGTCGGGATAATTTCCAAAAGGTAAACGCCGGCTTCAGGCAAGCTCGCCGTAAGTGCAGAGACGTTAACTTTAAGCTGTTCGCCGTCGGCAATGATCTCTAGCCCCAGCACGGGCTCTTCGGCTTGAAACTGATCGACATACATTTCGATTTTACGTCGGTTGCTGCCGATCACCTGCGTTTCGCCATGAATGACGGCTTGCGGCGTATAAAGTGAGCGCAAATCCCAGCGCTCCCTATATCCCATTTGCCGTGCGGTACTTTCAGGGCTGGAAAACTCGTCTTTCCAGCCGAGGTAATCCCAGTAATCGACGTGCCAGCCCAAGACGATCACATTCTCATCCCGCTCCAGATCCAGCAAAATCTTATCGGCAGGTGGGCAGGAGCTGCACCCTTGGGAGGTAAAAAGTTCAACCACGACCGAGCTTTGCGCCGCCACGGAAAACGGGACAAGCAGCGTCAGGATCACGGCTATATTTCTTAAAGTACGCATCTTTGCTCCAGCAACGGCATTTAAGAGGTTGATACCTTCATTTCTCCTGACTTTCCAGTCACCCCTTCGCGAGCAAAAGTTTACCAAAACGAAATTCGCCAGGAATGAAAAAAGGGCAACGTGTAATCCGTTGCCCTTCTCAAAGTTCAGGATGCCTCTGAAGCAAATCCCAATGTCTGAAGCGAAACAGTGATTTCATCCAGAATTACCGGATCATCGATCGTCGCCGGCATTTTCCATGGTGTACCATCAGCAATATTCACCATCGTACCGCGCAAAATTTTACCCGAACGGGTCTTGGGCAAACGATCAACTACCAGCGCCAGTTTGAACGCCGCAACAGGGCCGATTTTTTCGCGCACCAGTTTTACGGTCTCGGCAATTACCTCGGCCGCAGGACGATCAACGCCATTGTTCAAACATAAAAACCCGAGCGGTAGCTGTCCCTTAAGTTGGTCAGCAACACCGATAACCGCACATTCCGCGACGTCGGGATGGGAGGCCAGAACCTCTTCCATCGCGCCAGTCGACAGGCGGTGGCCGGCAACGTTAATGACGTCGTCGGTTCGCGCCATGATGTACAGGTATCCATCTTCGTCGATAACACCCGCATCACCGGTTTCGTAATAGCCGGGGAATGTATCAAGATAGGATTTTATAAAGCGTTCCTCGGCATTCCAAAGCGTCGGCAATGTACCGGGGGGAAGAGGCAACTTGATTGCAATCGCGCCAAGCTCGCCAGCAGGTAGTTGATGACCGTCGTCGCCCAGAACCTGCACATCAAATCCCGGCATCGCTACAGTAGGCGAACCAAGCTTCATCGGCAGTTCCTCAAGTCCCAGCGGGTTGGCCGCAATCGAATAGCCCGTCTCGGTCTGCCACCAGTGATCGACCACAGGCACACCCAGCTGGTTTTGTGCCCAGATGATCGTATCAGGATCAGCCCGCTCGCCCGCCAGATAGAGCGCCTTCAAACAGCTCAGATCGTATTTTTTAACGTATTCTCCAGCCGGATCTTCGCGCTTGATCGCGCGGAACGCCGTCGGTGCCGTGAAAAACGATGCAACGTTATGTTCCTCGATAACGCGCCAGAAAGTTCCGGCATCTGGCGTGCCGACCGGCTTGCCTTCGAAGACAATTGTTGTGGCGCCGTAAATCAATGGTGCATAGCAAATATAGGAATGACCGACGACCCAGCCAACATCGGAGGCGGCCCAGAAAACCTCGCCCGGTTCTACATTGTAGATGTTTTTCATGGTCCAGTTGAGGGCAACCATATGCCCCCCACTTGGCCGTACAACACCCTTAGGCTGGCCGGTGGTGCCGGATGTATACAGAATATACAGCGGATCCGCGCCGCCAATCGGCACACAATCTGCCGGTTCAACACCCTGCTGTACCTCGAACCAGTCAAAATCACGGCCTTCGATCAGAGCGGCTTTAGATTGTTCGCGCTGTAGTATGATCGTGAACTCCGGCTTATGCGCCGCCAATTCAATTGCACCGTCCAGCAGGGGTTTATATTCGACAATACGGCCCGGCTCGACACCACAAGAAGCCGCGATAATCGCCTTCGGGGTAGCATCATCAATCCGCACGGCCAGCTCATTTGCAGCGAACCCGCCAAAGACTACCGAGTGGACTGCGCCGATCCTTGCACAGGCCAGCATCGCGTTCAAAGCTTCGGGAACCATCGGCATATAGATCAGAACACGATCACCCTTGGTCACGCCTTTCGCCTTTAGTGCCCCTGCCAAAAGCGCAACCTGATCGGTCAGCTCTGCATAAGAAACCTTGCGTTTTGCGCCGGTGATCGGGCTGTCGTAAATGATGGCGGTCTGCTCCCCGCGCCCTGCCTCGACATGCCGGTCGAGCGCATTGTAGCAGGTGTTGGCCTCACCGTCGGTGAACCATTCATACAGCGGCGCGTTACTGGAATCCAAAGCGCGCGTGGGCTTCTTTGTCCAGCTTATCGCCTCGGCAGCTTCCATCCAGAAGGCCTCGGGATCGGCTTTCCAGCCTTCATATTCCGATTTATAGCTCATATTTTTCTCCTATTTTTTGAGGCCCTCCAGCCCCGACGTTTTTGCCAACGCCCCCTCGGAGTGATCGTTATTTTTATTATCCATATAAATTCACCGGCATCCCTGCGAGCGCCGCGATATTCAGCAATCCACGCGCCGTAATCGAGGGCGTGACGATATGTGCGCGGTTGCCCATACCCATCAGGATCGGCCCTACCTCCAGCCCGTTCGCTGCCATTTTCAGAATATTGCGCACCGCGCTTGCCGCATCGGAATTCGCAAAGACCAGCACGTTGGCTGCCCCGTCATAGCGCGAGTTCGGGAAAATTTTCCGTCGCAGGTTTTCGTCCAAAGCCGCATCGGTATGCATCTCGCCTTCGTATTGGAAATCGAGGTTCATGCCATCCAGAATAGCAATCGCTTCGCGCATCCGGCAGGCGGAATCCGTCGGCAAGTTTCCAAACTGTGAATGCGAGCATAGCGCCACCTTCGGTTCCAGACCAAAACGACGTACATGACGCGAGGCCGCGATAACCGTATCCGCCATTTGTTGCGGTGTCGGTTCCGGGAACACATGCGTATCAGCAACAAACAGCGGTCCGTTTTCGAGGATCATCAAGGAAAGCGCCCCGATCGGGCGTAGGCTGTCAGTTCCCAATACCTGCTGAACGTAGTCCAGATGCCACAAATATTGCCCGAAAGTGCCGCAGATCAGACTGTCGGCGTCACCGCGGTGAACCATGACTGCCCCGATAGCAGTGGTGTTAGTGCGCATGATTGCCTTGGCCAAATCCGGTGTCACACCTCGGCGCTGCATAATATCATGGTAGCTGCCCCAATAATCCCGGAAACGCGGATCATTCTGCGGGTTAACCAGTTCAAAATCGCGGCCTTCCTTTATCGGCAAACCGAACTTTTCGCAGCGTGCCTCAATCACATCGGGCCGGCCGATAAGGATCGGCTTGTCGGTCAATTCCTCAACCATCGCATGGGCCGCACGCAGAACACGCTCGCTCTCGCCCTCCGCGAACACAATCTTGCGAACGGCGCTGCGGGCGCCCTCGAAAACTGGGCGCATAATCAGGGCGGATTTAAATACAGACCCATCGAGCTTTTCTTTGTACGATTCCATATCCGTGATCGGGCGGCTCGCGACACCGCTTTCCATCGCGGCTTTGACCACCGCGCAGGATACGATTGCCAATAGTCGTGGATCGAAAGGCTTCGGGATCAGATATTCAGGTCCGAACTTTAGATTTTCATCCTTGTAAGCCGCCGCGGCTTCTGCACTTGACGATGCGCGCGCAAGCTCGGCAATACCTTCAACGCATGCGATTTCCATCGCGTCGTTGATTGTCGTAGCACCAACATCCAAAGCTCCACGGAAGATGAACGGGAAACACAAAACGTTGTTAACCTGATTGGGAAAGTCCGAGCGCCCCGTCGCCATAATCGCATCCGGCGCGACTTTACGCACCTCTTCAGGCATGATTTCGGGCGTCGGGTTCGCCAGCGCAAAGATAATCGGCTGCGTGGTCATTTTCGCAACCATTTCAGGCTTCAGCACACCTGGACCGGAAAGCCCTAGAAACAGATCAGCCCCTTCGATCACTTCGTCCAGCGTGCGCTTGTCACTTGCCTGTGCAAATTCCGCCTTCTGCGGCGTCATTTCTTCAGAACGGCCTTCGTAAACCAGTCCCGCGATATCACATAGCCAAACGTTTTCACGCTTAACGCCAAGCTTCAACAACATGTTCAGACAGGCGATACCGGCCGCTCCGCCGCCGGTTGAAACCACCTTGATATCTTCGAATTTTTTGCCAGCCACAAACAGCGCGTTGGTCGCCGCTGCGCCCACAACAATTGCTGTGCCGTGCTGGTCGTCGTGGAAAACCGGAATACCCATGCGTTCGCGACAGAGTTTTTCGACAATGAAGCACTCCGGTGCTTTGATGTCTTCAAGGTTAATCGCCCCGAAGGTCGGCTCAAGCGCTGTGACAATATCCGCAAGCTTTTCAGGATCGCTTTCGTTCACTTCGATATCGAAACAATCAATGTTGGCGAACTTTTTGAATAGAACCGCCTTGCCTTCCATGATCGGCTTGCTGGCCAGCGCCCCGATATTGCCAAGACCAAGTGCGGCCGAGCCGTTCGTAACCACAGCCACCAGATTTCCACGCGCTGTGTATTTCGCCGCCGCCGCTGGATCTTTGCTAATCTCGACACAGGCTTCCGCGACTCCGGGCGAGTAGGCCCGCGCAAGATCACGGCCGTTTGCCAGAGGTTTCGTCGCGCGTATCTCCAACTTCCCCGGCTTGGGAAATTCGTGATAATCGAGCGCCGCTTGGCGGCTAGTATCTTGGCGTTCTTTGGTCACATGCGACTCCTGTGCTGATCTCGCAGCACACTAGAGAGGTGCGACAATATTGTCAGGTCGTAAATCACCGAATTCTTCAATCTCTTGCAGAACGGATAAGCGCCAGAATATTCTTCGCGGCCTCGGGGATGTTCGTCCCGGGCCCGAAGATCGCTTTAACGCCGCGATCATAGAGATAGTCATAATCCTGTTGCGGAATGACACCACCGCAGATCACCAATATCTCGCCCGCACCGGCGGCTTTCAATGCCTCGACAAGTTTTGGTGCCAGCGTTTTATGTCCTGCCGCCTGCGAAGAAATCCCGACTACATGCACGTCGTTGTCAATCGCGTCCTGCGCCGCTTCTTCCGGTGTCTGGAACAGTGGACCAACGTCGACGTCGAACCCGATATCGGCAAAGGCCGTGGCAATCACCTTCGCCCCCCGATCATGCCCGTCCTGCCCCATCTTCACCACCAGCATACGCGGGCGACGACCTTCTTCTTCTGCGAATTTCTCGACGTCCGCCTGAATGGCGGCAAATCCCTCGTCGCCTTCGTAAGCCGCCCCATATACGCCAGCGAGGGTTTTTACCTCGGCGCGATGCCGTCCAAATGATTTTTCCATAGCGTCAGAAATCTCCCCCACAGTTGCCCGCGCCCGTGCGGCTTCGACCGCCAACGCCAGCAAGTTACCTGTTCCGTCTCGCGCGCCTTGTTCCAATAGCATCAAGGCTTGCGCACAGGCGTCTGGGTCACGGTCGGCCTTAACCTGTTGCAATCGTCGAACCTGTGAATCCCGCACCTCGGTATTGTCGATCTCGCGGATGTCGATCGGGTCTTCTTTGTCTAGACGGAACTTGTTGACCCCGACGATCACCTCGTCCCCCTTATCAACATCCGCCTGACGGCGCGCTGCGGATTCTTCGATCCGCAATTTGGGCATGCCCGAGGCAACCGCCTTGGTCATGCCGCCCATCTCGTCAACTTCCTGAATGAGCTTCCATGCCTCGTCCGCCAGCTCCTTGGTCAGACTTTCAACGTAATACGAACCGGCCAGCGGATCGACCACATTGGTCACGCCGGTTTCATTCTGCAAAATCAACTGTGTGTTCCGCGCAATTCTCGCTGAAAATTCCGTCGGAAGTGCGATCGCCTCGTCGAACGAATTTGTGTGTAAGGACTGGGTCCCGCCCAGCGCCGCAGACATCGCCTCATAGGCCGTACGCACGATGTTGTTGTAGGGGTCTTGCTCCTGCAAACTAACGCCCGAAGTCTGGCAATGCGTCCTCAGCATCGAAGACTGCGGCTTCTTCGGTTCAAATTCAGCCATGATCCGTGACCAAAGCAGTCGCGCGGCACGCAGCTTCGCGGCTTCCATGAAGAAGTTCATCCCTATCGCGAAGAAGAACGACAGCCGCCCTGCAAACGCATCGACATCCATGCCCGAAGCAATCGCCGCTTTCACGTATTCCTTACCGTCGGCCAGTGTAAACGCCAGTTCCTGCACCAAATTCGCACCGGCTTCCTGCATGTGATAACCCGAAATAGAAATCGAGTTAAACCGTGGCATCTCCTCCGCCGTAAACTTGATAATATCGGAAACAATCCGCATCGAAGGTTCGGGCGGATATATGTAGGTGTTGCGAACCATAAATTCTTTAAGAATGTCGTTCTGGATGGTTCCAGACAGGCTCGCCCGATCGACGCCTTGCTCCTCGCCCGCGACGATGTAGTTCGCCAAAATCGGAATGACCGCCCCGTTCATAGTCATCGAGACCGACATTTTGTCGAGCGGAATCTGGTCAAACAGGATTTTCATATCCTCGACGCTGTCAATCGCAACCCCTGCCTTGCCGACATCACCAACCACGCGCGGATGATCACTATCGTATCCTCGGTGCGTAGCCAGATCGAACGCTACCGAAACGCCCATCTGGCCAGCGGCCAAACCCTTGCGATAAAACGCGTTACTTTCCTCGGCAGTCGAGAAACCCGCATATTGCCGGATCGTCCAAGGCCGCCCCGCATACATCGTACCACGTGGCCCGCGCGTGTAAGGCGACAACCCCGGCATACCGCCGAGGTGCTCCATGCCATCGAGATCGTCCGAGGTGTAGACCGGCTTCACCGCGATGCCTTCCGGCGTATCCCACGTCAAATCGTCGAGCGGTCGACCACGGAGTTCCTTTTCCGCAAGGGCTTTCCAGTCATCAGTTTTATCGGTCATAGTTGATCTCACTATCGTTATTGCAGTGTGTGAACGGATTTTCGCAATATGCCGCAGCGGAAGATACAAAACTTCCGTTTCGGGTATTAGAATTCGTGGTTCCAGTGCCTATATCGTGGGGCATTGGAGGCGTTATGCGTAAATTCAGTTTGTTAGCAGTATTGTTGTCTGTCGTGGCGGTCTTTGCCGTCGCGCAGGAAAACACGGATCCCCTTGCTGAATACAAGTGGGTGGCGCGGCCATTGGTGGTGTTCGCGGATTCGCCGTATGACCCGCGTTTCATTTCGCAAATGGAAATGCTGGCTGAAGATTCCGCTGCGCTCGAGGAACGGGACGTTGTGGTTTTGACCGATACCGACCCCGCCGCAAACGGCCCGCTGCGCCAACGCCTGCGGCCTGACGATTTCACATTGGTTTTGGTCGACAAGGAAANCAACATCGTCCTTCGCAAACCCTCACCGTGGACCGCGCGCGAGCTNTCCCGCGCCATCGACAAGCTACCAATGCGACTAGACGAGCTTGACCGACGGTAGGGTATCGNCGATGCAATATCGCTNGTTCGGACTATTTTGGCAGCNGTTCGCATAAACCTATTCGAACTCCATAATCACATCGTCAACCGCTAGGCTTTCACCCGCTGTCGCGTTGATCTTGGTGACGATGCTGCGCTTCTCGGCCCGCAGTACATTTTCCATTTTCATCGCCTCAACGGTGCAAAGCGCCTGACCTTCCTGCACTTCATCGCCGACTTCGACGGCAACGGAAACCACCAACCCCGGCATCGGGCAAAGCAACAATTTTGACGTGTCCGGTGGCAATTTTTCGATCATATGCTTGGAAAGTTCGAACAGACGCGGGGTGCGGATAAGCACCTTCAGATCAGCACCGCGGTGGCGCATTCTGTATCCGTTGGATATCTGCTCGATCTTCGCTGTAACCGCTTCGCCAGACACCAACAAACGTGCCAGCCCCTCGCCCGGCTTCCAGTCCGACGCAACACGGTGGCTGGTGCCGTCAGTAAAGACCACAGTCGAGCCTTCACGATCCGCATCAACCTTAACTTCGAAGTCCTGCCCGCCGAGCGAGATAACAAAATCCGTACCGACTTCGCGTTCGTGATTGTCCATACGGCCCGAAACACGAGCCGCGCGGATTTCGTTAACGCGGTGCATCGCAGAAGCACCCGCCGCCAGTTGTTTCAAAATTTCTTCTGACAGAACCGCCCCTTCGAAACCTTCGGGATATTCCTCTTCGATAAAGGCCGTCGAAATATTGCCGGTAACAAACCGTTCGTGGTCCATCACCGCAGATAGGAACGGCAGGTTGTGACCAATACCTTCAAGCTCAAACTCGTCAAGCGCCGCGCGCATTTCCTTGATCGCAGCACCCCGACTAGGTGCCCATGTACAAAGCTTGGCAATCATGGGATCGTAGAACATCGAAATCTCGCCGCCCTCATAGACGCCGGTGTCGTTGCGAACCGCATGCGAAGGTGTTGCCACCTCGGTCGGCGGGCGATAGCGCGAGAGACGACCGATTGACGGCAGGAAGTTCCGGTACGGGTCTTCCGCATATAGACGGCTTTCGATCGACCATCCGTTAATGCCAATATCGGCCTGCTCCATTGCCAGCTTTTCGCCGTAAGCGACGCGGATCATTTGTTCAACCAGATCAATGCCGGTAATCAGCTCGGTAACTGGGTGTTCCACCTGCAGACGGGTGTTCATCTCGAGGAAGTAGAAATTCTGCGCGCTATCAACGATGAATTCCACAGTTCCGGCGCTGCTATAATCCACAGCTTTGGACAGCGCCACGGACTGCGCACCCATCGCGGCGCGTGTCTCTGCATTTAGAAATGGCGAAGGCGCTTCTTCGATAACCTTTTGCTGACGGCGCTGGATCGAGCATTCGCGCTCGTTCAGGTAAATGCAGTTGCCGTGCTTGTCGCCCAACACCTGAATTTCGATGTGGCGCGGTTGCGTGATGAACTTCTCGATGAAAATCCGGTCGTCGCCAAATGATGCCGCCGCTTCGTTCTTGGAGGATTGGAAACCCTCGCGGGCCTCCTCGTCATTCCATGCGATACGCATACCTTTGCCGCCGCCGCCAGCCGAGGCCTTAATCATCACCGGATACCCGATTTGATTGGAAATCTTCACCGCCTCGTCAGCGTCTTCAATCAGCCCCATGTAGCCAGGAACCGTCGAAACACCGGCTTCCTGCGCCAGCTTTTTCGAGGTAATCTTGTCGCCCATCGCCTCAATCGCGCCGACGGGTGGCCCGATGAAAGCAACGCCGGCAGCCTCTAGCGCTTCGGCAAACTTCGGGTTTTCGGACAGGAAACCATAACCAGGGTGCACAGCCTCGGCGCCGGTTTGCTTAATCGCGTCCATAATCTTGTCGATGACAATATAGGACTGGTTCGCGGGTGGCGGCCCAATATGAACAGCTTCGTCCGCCATACTGACATGGAGCGCGTTTTTATCGGCGTCCGAATATACAGCCACCGTCTTGATGCCCATCTTGCGGGCGGTTTTGATAACACGACAGGCGATTTCGCCACGGTTTGCGATCAGGATTTTCTTGAACATGGTTTTCCCCGCCTAGGCTTTAGACAAACAAAAAGGGACACCGCATACAGGCGGCATCCCTTCGATAATTTCAAATCTGCGCACAGGCGCAGTGGATACTTGATTACTGGCAGATAACACCTTGATCGCATGCGTATGCGGCACCCACACCAACGACAGCGCCCGTGACGGGATCGCCGCCAACCAGCATAGCGCCCGCAGCGCCAACTCCGGCACCAAGACCAAGGCTTTCGCCGAGTGTGTCACATCCTGCCAAAACAACGGCAGCCAATGCGAGAACGATGAATTTTTTATGCATTTTTCTTCTCCTGTATGACTTAACCGGCGGTGTCCCCCGCTCGATACGGCAGTATCGTAACGACAAAATTCCTGCGCCGCTATAGCGTGTTTCGCACAAGCGGTTTTCCACCGACGCGCCAACATCACTCGTACTCTTCCGTGAACGCCGCCGGAAAGTTCCGGCGAATGGCGTCGGCATCCAGACGCAACATGGCTTCGTAACTGGCTGGATCAAACGGGTCTTCAGCCGGAAGAACCTCGCGCCCGAATAGCCAGTTGATACGGCCAGCATCAAGATTGCCCCGCTCGAACGGCTCTTCGCCGAAATGCTTCCACAATGCGGCAATAAACGCTTCGTCTGCACGCCGGTCCGCTGGACGACGGTCCCTGAAACGTTCACGCGCTTTCAGCGGTGTCACACCTTTGGTCGCAGGACGTCGGATCGTAAACTGGGACTCCGACCCCGCGAGACGCGACGGAAATCCGCGGTGTTTCAGCATATATAGTTGAGCCATCTTACCCTCCAATCACATGTTGGAGGTGCGCGCTTAGTCCTCGTCCTCGCCCAGATGCATCACCGCGATAGCCATCGACACGGCCCCGAAGGTAAATGACGTCTGGAAAAACAGCAGGAACGTCGCCAGCCCGCTGTCGTCGGTCTTGAGCATCGTTCCGATCCCCATAAAGTCCGTCCATATCAGCACCAGCACAAACACTGCGCCGATCACCAGACCGTTCAGAATGTGGCGCAGCATAAAGCGTACGAGCTTGGGTGGGTTTGGAAGTTTCATCACTGCTGACCTTGGTGTTGTCGTTTAAATCAAGAAAATAAGCAGCTTCGGCACTTCTACAAGTAGTATGAATTGTCGCGGTATCCACGTTCACTATCCAATCCTCACAACGGAATATTGTCGTGTTTCTTCCACGGATTGCTGACTTGCTTGTTACGCAGGCTGGCAAAGGCGCGGGCGACACGGATGCGGGTGTTTTTGGGCATGATGACCTCGTCGATAAACCCGCGTTCGGCGGCGACGAACGGGTTGGCAAAGCGGTCTTCGTAATCTTTGGTATGAGCCGCAATCTTTTCCGCATCACCCAGATCCGCGCGATGAATAATCTCAGTCGCACCCTTCGCGCCCATAACCGCGATCTCGGCGGTCGGCCATGCATAGTTAAAGTCACCGCGCAGGTGCTTGGAAGCCATAACGTCATACGCGCCGCCATAAGCCTTGCGGGTAATAACGGTAACCTTCGGAACCGTCGCTTCGCCATATGCAAACAGAAGTTTCGCGCCGTGCTTAATAACGCCGCCATATTCCTGCGAAGTACCGGGCAAGAAGCCGGGCACATCGACCAAGGTCAAAATCGGAATTTCAAACGCGTCGCAGAACCGGACAAAGCGCGCGGCTTTGCGGCTGGCGTCGATATCCAGACAACCGGCCAGAACCATCGGCTGGTTCGCAACCACCCCGACGGTAGAGCCTTCGAGCCGGATAAAGCCAGTCAGGATGTTCTTGGCAAAATCTTTCTGTATCTCGAAGAAATCGGCTTCGTCCGCGAGCTTCCGAACCAGTTCATGCATATCGTAGGGCGAGTTCGCATTGTCGGGGATCAGCGTGTCGAGGCTATCCTCAACCCGCGACTGGCTGTCGAAAAATGGCCGGACCGGAGGTTTTTCACGGTTGTTCAGCGGCAGCAGGTCGACCAAACGACGGACCTCGAACAGCGCTTCCATATCATTGTCAAAGGCGCCGTCTGCGACCGACGATTTGGTCGTATGCGTCCGCGCACCGCCCAGGTCTTCGGCAGTTACAATCTCGTTGGTCACGGTTTTCACCACGTCGGGCCCCGTCACAAACATATAGGAGCTATCGCGGACCATGAAGATAAAGTCGGTCATCGCCGGCGAATAAACCGCCCCGCCCGCACAAGGCCCCATAATCACGCTGATCTGCGGCACCACACCCGAGGCCATGATGTTTTTCTGAAAGACATCCGCATATCCACCAAGCGCATCAACGCCTTCCTGAATTCGCGCGCCACCGGAATCGTTCAGACCGATCACAGGGGCGCCGTTTTTCATCGCCATATCCATGATCTTGCAAATCTTTTGTGCATGCGTCGCCGAAAGCGATCCGCCTAACACCGTGAAGTCCTGCGAATAGAGATATACCATACGCCCGTTGATCGTGCCCCAGCCGGTGACAACACCGTCGCCCGGGAACTTCTGGTTTTCCATCCCGAAGTCGGTGCAACGGTGTGCAACAAACATGTCGAACTCTTCGAAGCTACCCTCATCGAGCAGAACCTCAATGCGTTCGCGCGCCGTTAGTTTACCCTTGGAGTGCTGTGCATCAATACGGCGTTGCCCACCACCAAGACGCGCCTCGCCACGGCGGTTTTCAAGTTGTTCCAGAATGTCTTTCATCGCGTTGCCTCCCGATTACGGCATGTTTGCGCCGCAGCATAGGTAGCCGCAGCCCGAATTTGAAGCGCTTCTTAGTGAATTTGCAAAGTTTATTGCAATTACACTTTGCAAATTGCATAATTGCGAACAATGGCACAACAGCAGAAACTATACGCTGGCGCAACCTTGCGCGAAACGCGAACCCGGCTCGGGCTGACGCAGAAGGATTTTGCGAATTCGCTGGGCGTTTCGCTGTCCTACCTGAACCAGATGGAGAACAACCATCGCCCGATTTCGGCGACGGTCGTCTTGGCGCTGGCGCAGGAATTCGGGTTTGACGTCACACAACTGTCAGCTGGCGAGAGTACGCGACTTGTTGCCGATATGCGCGAGGCCTTCGCAGATCCGGTATTTGGCGAGGACACACCACCGCTGGCGGACTTGCAACTGACCGCTTCAAACGCCCCGACCCTCGCCCGCGCCTTTCTGAAATTGCATCAAACACACCGGCAAAGTCAGGACCGGCTTGCCTCGCTGGACGAGGCGCTTGGCCGCGAAGATCTGGGTATTGCGCCGCTACCTTGGGAAGAAGTGCGGGATTTCTTTCACTATTGTGACAACTACATAGACGCGATCGACCGCGCGGCCGAGCATTTCCACGCAGCGGCCATGCTGAACCAGCCCGATAAAATAGGCACACTCGCGAGCTGGCTGGAAAAGCGGCATCGGGTAGAGCTATCCTTCTCTCCAGATGCCAAAATCCGTCGATATGACACCAGAATCCGCAGACTGACGATCTCCGCGCGCGCGAATGTCGCGACACAAGCGTTTCAGATCGCGCACCAGATTGCCCTGCTCGAATACAATGACCTTCTGGAAGCCACCCTCGACCTCGCCCGCTTTGGCAGCGACGAAGCACGGGCAATATGCAAGATCGGGCTCGCGAATTATTTTGCCGGTGCTGCAATCCTGCCCTATCAGGATTTTCTGAACGCGTCTCAGGAATATCGCCACGACCTGGAACTGCTAGCCGAGCATTTTTCCGCCAGCATCGAACAAGTCGCGCATCGGCTTTCAACCATGCAACGGACGGGCGCAAAGGGCATTCCGTTTTTCTTTGTGCGGGTCGATCAGGCAGGCACAATCACCAAGCGGCACTCCGCCACACAGCTACAGTTCGCACGTTTCGGCGGCGCCTGCCCGTTGTGGAATGTGCACCGCGCCTTCGAATCGCCAACCCAGTTTTTGCGGCAGCTTGCCGAAACGCCGGACGGCGTACGGTATTTTTGTCTGGCGCGCGATATATCCAAAAGCAGCGGAGCCTTTCGAGCGCCCGTCCAGCGTTTCGCAATTGGTCTGGGTTGCGAAGTCGTACATGCTGGCGCACTGGTTTACGCCGACGATCTGGATGTACAAACCGATAGTGCCTTTGAACCGATCGGTATTTCCTGCCGCATCTGCCCGCGCGAAAACTGCCACCAACGGGCAGTGCCGCCGCTGGAACGCCAGCTAAACGTCGACCATAACGCACGTGGCGTGCTGCCCTACACCATCGGATAAAGCCCGAGATATTTTTTATTTTACCATTTGATAAAATTTTAAACCTGTGGCATCGTAAACATAACCTACGTGCAACAGGAGGCCTCTATGCCAAATACACCGCAGACTTCAGGGATTGCAGACCACCGTCTGGCCCCGTCCGCCTATGCAGATAACTTTAGCGATCTACACGCCCCGCTAAGCGATCACGAGGCGCTTGTAGCGGCGGATCGTTGCTACTTCTGCCACGATGCGCCTTGCATGGATGCCTGTCCGACCTCGATCGATATTCCGCTATTTATCCGGCAAATTTCGACGGGAACAGCCGAGGCTGCGGCCAAAACCATATTCGAGCAAAACATTCTAGGCGGCATGTGCGCCCGTGTTTGCCCGACAGAAACCTTATGCGAAGAAGTTTGCGTGCGCGAGACCGCCGAAGGCGATCCTGTTGATATCGGCCAGCTTCAACGCTACGCGACGGACCGTCTGATGGCGAAGGGGCAGCATCCATTCGTACGTGCTGCCGATACCGGAAAGACGGTCGCCGTAGTTGGTGCCGGCCCTGCCGGACTGGCCTGCGCGCACCGACTGGCGATGAACGGACATGCGGTCACGATGTTTGACGCGCGCGCCAAGGGTGGCGGGCTGAATGAATTCGGCATTGCTGCTTATAAGTCTACCGGTGGCTACGCGCAGTCCGAAGTAGATTGGCTGCTATCAATTGGTGGAATCGAAGTAAAATACGACTCGCCGCTTGGTGGTCCGATCACGATTGACGGGTTGAAGGCGGATTTTGACGCCGTGTTCCTTGGCATCGGTCTGGGTGGCGTAAACGCGCTTAGAGCCGAGGGAGAAGACAAGGCCAACGTACTTGATGCGGTGGATTTCATCGCGGAGCTTCGGCAAGCCTCTGATCTGGGCACTGTGCCCGTCGGTCGCCACGTCGTCGTTATCGGTGGCGGCATGACCGCAGTCGATGCGGCAGTTCAGTCCAAGCTGCTCGGCGCAGACGAGGTCACGATGGTGTACCGTCGCGGCAAGGAACGCATGAGCGCGTCCGAGTTCGAGCAGGAACTGGCCACTTCAAAGGGTGTGCGGATCATCTACAACGCCGCGCCCGTGAAGGTTACCGGAAACGGCGCGGCGCAGGCGGTCGAATTTGCCTATACGCAGGATGTTAACGGCAAGCTCGAAAACACTGGCGAGACATTTACTGTCACAGCAGATCAGGTTTTCAAGGCTATCGGCCAGACGCTTGATGGCGCGCCTGACGGGTTGGCGCTTGAAGGTGGAAAAATCAAAGTTGATGAAAGCGGTCAAACTTCCGATCCGGCGATCTGGGCCGGCGGCGATTGCGCGAGTGGTGGTGACGATCTGACGGTCACAGCTGTAGCCGAAGGTCGCGATGCGGCCGAAGCTATTAACAACAAACTAACGGCGGAGGGCTAACTCATGGCTGATCTGACAAGCAATTTTATCGGTATTAAATCCCCGAACCCGTTCTGGCTGGCCTCGGCTCCTCCCACAGACAAAGAATACAACGTCCGCCGCGCATTCGAGGCCGGCTGGGGTGGAGTAGTTTGGAAAACGCTCGGCGAAGAAGGCCCCCCTGTGGTCAACGTCAACGGCCCGCGCTACGGTGCGATCTACGGTGGCGATCGCAAGCTGATCGGCTTGAACAACATCGAGTTGATTACGGACCGTCCGTTGCAGCAGAACCTGCAGGAAATCAAAGCGGTAAAGCGTGATTATCCTGATCGTGCCGTGATCGTATCGCTAATGGTTCCTTGCGAGGAGCATGCCTGGAAAGCCATCCTGCCGGTCGTCGAAGCAACCGGCGCTGACGGGATCGAGCTGAACTTCGGCTGCCCGCATGGCATGGCCGAACGTGGCATGGGATCCGCCGTTGGTCAGGTTCCTGAATACATCGAAATGGTGACACGTTGGTGTAAGCAAAACACCCGCATGCCGGTGATCGTGAAGCTGACACCGAACATCACAGACATCCGCCTGCCTGCCGAGGCCGCGAAACGCGGTGGCGCGGATGCGGTCAGCCTGATCAACACCATCAATTCGATCACGTCGGTTAATCTGGACACGTTCTCGCCTGAGCCATCCATCGGTGGCTGGGGTGCACACGGCGGCTATTGTGGTCCTGCGGTGAAACCTATTGCGTTGAATATGGTCGCCGAAATCGCCCGCAATTCGGAAACATCCGGCTTGCCGATCTCTGGCATTGGCGGCGTAAGCACGTGGCGCGATGCGGCTGAATTCATGACGCTAGGTGCGGGCAACGTTCAGGTTTGTACTGCCGCGATGACCTATGGTTTCAAAGTAGTGCAAGAGATGATCTCGGGTCTGTCGCAGTATATGGACGAGCGCGGGATTACCTCAACCTCCGAAATCGTTGGCCGTGCGGTTCCGAATGCCAAAGACTGGCAGGACCTGAACCTCAACTACATCGCCAAGGCCAAGATCGACCAAGACCTGTGCATCAAATGCGGTCGTTGCTTTGCCGCGTGCGAGGATACTTCGCATCAAGCAATCACCATGTCAGATGACCGTGTATTCGAGGTCCAGAACGACGAATGTGTTGCCTGTAACCTCTGCGCGTTGGTCTGTCCGGTTGAAAACTGTATCTCGCTCGACGCGCAAGAACCCGGCACAATTGACGAGCGGACCGGTAATATTGTCGAGGCGGAATACGCCAACTGGACGACGCATCCGAATAACCCAAGCGGCGCAATGTGCAACATAATGCCAGACAACGATTAATAGCATTGTAATCACAACGACATTTGGGCGATCCTGCACAATCAGGATCGCCCTTTTTATTTGGAAGACATATGACCGACACCCAATCCCTACGCGGCCACGGCGCGATGCTATTGTTTTCTGTTCTTGTCGCGGGCTCGTTCTCGCTGGGTAGCATTGCGGCGCCGTTAATCGACCCGACGGCCATGAATGCAATCCGGTTTTTAATCGCCGCCATGATTATCGGCGCGTTGGTTTTGGCCGGACCGGGTTTCAAGCGCGAACACATAAAGGCCCCATGGCGGTATCTGGCTTTAGGCGGGCTATTCGCAATTTATTTCGTGGCGATGTTCGAAGGACTAAAGACCGCGTCGCCCGTTTCGACAAGCGCAGTTTTCACCCTGACGCCGGTGATGTCTGCTGGTTTCGGCTGGCTGTTTCTACGCCAGATCACAACACCACGCATGGCCTTCGCGCTGACACTGGCCGCTACGGGCGCGATCTGGGTTATTTTTCGCGCCGATGTCGATGCGATCCTCGCGTTTAATATTGGCAAGGGCGAGACGATATTCTTCTTCGGGTGTATTGCCCATGCCGCCTATACGCCACTTGTTAGAAAACTGAACCGTGGCGAACCGTTGCTCGTGTTCACCTTTGGCACGTTGGCGGCCGGGTTTCTGGTGTTGTCAACTTTTGGAGCAAAGGAAATCGTTGCGATCAACTGGCTTGCCCTGCCCTCCATCGTCTGGATCACAATCCTTTACGTTTCTATCTTCGCCAGCGCGACAACGTTCTTCCTGGTGCAATACGCCACCATGCGCCTGCCGAGTGCCAAGGTTATGGCCTATACCTATCTGGTCCCTGCATGGGTGATACTGTGGGAAACCGCGATGGGGCACGGGTTTGTCGCATTGCCGGTTTTGGCCGGTGTCGTCGTTGTCATTGTCGCGCTATTGATGTTGCTAAAAGACTAACGAACGTCCAGTGCCTCAAGACTTGCAATGAAATCACGGGCGTCGACGCTGCTTTCGCGGATAAGCCAGTCGAAATGATTGGTCATCGCCTGTACACGTGATGAATCCCGAAAAACNATGTAGTGCCGACCCAGATATATCACCCCGATCAGCGGACCGAATATGGTTAGCGGCGCGCTAAATACCTGATGGGCGTCAAACTGGAATATCCGCAGCGATGGGTAAAGCTGATCGTAGTTTTTAATCCAACTGGCGATTTGCTCCTGTCGGATTTGCATAGACAGTCCCGCATAATACCCCGTCCCCGCAGCGAAACTCTCCAATTCATGCGACGGCATCGCGATTTCGTAATCTGTGTGTCGCGACCGTAGCCACGACAGACTTTCCTGCATCGCACTGATCGCTTGATCGGGCGTTTTGCCCAAATGCTGCTCGTATTCCCATTGCAGTACCTCTGGCGTTTTCAGAAAATCAGGAAGCGTCGCGGGGACATGGCGAATTTTGTATCCTGTTGCCTCTTGGTGCCATGCGAACAACTGTTCATCGACCGAGGACCGCGCCGCCTCCGGCATGCTTAACGCCACATCCAACAGGTCGTTCGCCCGTTCGGGCCGTGCGCTTAGCCCGAGCAGCCAATCCGCCGAAACGCCCAGAGTATACGCGCATTCGCCGACAACCTGCGCATTTGGCAAGCGGGCATGTTTGTCGGATAAGAGCTGCGAAATAGTAGAGCGGTCCACCCCGATATGTTCCGACAGAGTGCTTTTATTCAGCCCAGCCCGATCCATCGCGTCCTGCAAGCGTTGACGAAATATCGCGGAGCGTTCACGCTTGTCCATATTTATCGGCATTGGTGATAATATCCCATTTCGTGGAGTTTGTATTGAGTATATCCACAATACCCACCAGTGAAAGTCAATGCTAAACGGTGTTCAGAACTCCTCGAAAATGCAATGGATTACAAATGGAAACGGGCCGAAGAACCTTCGTAAAGACGATAATCTGGCAGGTTGTCGGGTTACTGACTATGAGCCTTGTCGGCTTTGGCATCACCGGATCACTCGTCAGTGGTGGCGCACTCGCGCTGGCGAATACTGGTGTCGGGATAGTAACCTACATTACCTACGAACGCATCTGGTCACGGATTAACTGGGGACGCCGCGCCGAACACCGATCCCTTTCAGAATGATGTTGGTCACACATTCCGTCGCTTGCGCCCATTGCGCATCATCAAACGGAACGCCTCCGTTCAACGTGGTAATCTGGTGCGAGAAGTCGGCGTAGTGCTGCGTTGTTGACCAAATCATATAAAGCAAGTGGCGCGGATCGACCGCATCGATCAAGCCTTCCGCCATCCAACGCTCGATAACCTCGATTCGTGATTCCGTCCACTCGGTCAGTGTGGTCTCTAGATAGTCGTGGATTATCGGCGCGCCGTGGATGACTTCGTTTGCCCAAACCTTGGAGCCATAGGGGTGCGATCGGCTGATTTCCATCTTCTTGCGGATATAGGTTCCCAGAGCATCTTCGGGCGAGGCTTCGGTATCGAAACTCTCGGCAGCATCTAGCCAGATATTGAAAATGCGCTCTACGACCTGTCTGTAAAGTGCTTGTTTCGTTGGGAAATAATAATGCAGGTTCGCCTTGGGTAGTTTCGCTTCATCGGCAATCGCCTGCATGGTCGCGCCCTTAAAGCCATGCTCCGCGAATATCCGTTCCGCGGTCGCCAATATCAGCGCGAGGGTTTCGCGTCGCAATCCTTCGCGTTTGGACGTTGGTTTATCGGCAGTTTGGAGCATTCACAAAACCTTCAAACAAATTCTTGACTACTTAGTCAGCTATGCTAGCGTCAACCTGACCAGTTGGTCAAAAGAATTTTTTAAGCGGAGTTCTGGCATGTCACAGTCAACCACCACACCCCCAAATGATCTTAGTGCCTTCTGGATGCCGTTCACGGCAAATCGCCAGTTCAAAAAGAACCCCCGCATGTTTGTTGCGGCAGAGGGAATGTATTACACCACTGGCGACAGCCGTCAGGTTCTGGACGGCACGGCTGGCCTCTGGTGTTGCAACGCGGGCCACAAACAGCCACGTATTGTCGAGGCGATCGCCAAGCAAGCCGCCGAACTGGACTATGCCCCCGCCTTCCAGATGGGACACCCGAAAGCATTTGAACTAGCCAACCGTCTGGTCGACATGGCCCCGGAAGGGATCAACCACGCGTTCTATACCAACTCGGGTTCCGAGTCCGTCGAGACTGCGTTGAAGATTGCTATCGCCTATCACCGTGCACGTGGCGAAGGTTCGCGCACCCGTCTGATCGGGCGTGAACGCGGGTATCACGGTGTCAACTTCGGCGGCATTTCCGTTGGCGGCATCGGCCCCAACCGCAAAACCTTCGGCACGTTGCTAAGTGGCGTCGATCACATGCCCCACACCCATATCCCTGAAAACGCCTTCACGCGTGGTCAACCGGAACATGGTGCCAATCTGGCCGATGAACTCGAACGTATCGTCGCCCTTCAGGATGCAAGTAACATCGCGGCTGTAATCGTTGAGCCAATGGCCGGCTCTACAGGTGTTCTACTACCGCCGAAAGGCTATCTGGACCGTCTTCGGGCGATCACCAAGAAACACGGCATTTTGTTGATTTTTGACGAGGTTATCACCGGTTTCGGTCGTCTTGGCTCTGCTTTCGGTGCGGATCATTACGGCGTGACGCCCGACATCATGACCACCGCCAAAGGTCTGACCAATGGCGTGATCCCCATGGGCGCTGTACTGACGACCTCGGAAATCCACGACGCCTTTATGAACGGTCCGGAAAACCTGATCGAGCTTTTCCACGGCTACACCTACTCCGGAAATCCGATCGCTTCGGCTGCGGGTCTGGCAACGTTGGAGACGTATAAGGAAGACGGACTGTTCGAAAACGCCCGCGATCTGGCCGGATACTGGGAAGACGCATTGCATGGCCTCAAAGGCCTGCCGCATGTTATCGACATTCGCAACGAAGGTCTGATCGGCGCGGTGGAACTGTCGCCAATCGAAGGGGCTCCGACCAAGCGAGCCTTCCAAGCCTTCCTCGATGCCTATGACGCTGGCATCCTGATCCGCACAACGGGCGATATTATCGCGCTGTCGCCGCCGCTGATTATCAACAAAGCACAAATAGACGAACTGATCGGCAAGCTAGCCACAGTTTTGAAAAACCTCGACTAAGGAGAAAACCCATGGCTGCACCCGGCGAGAATATGAAAATTGATGGCGANCGTCTTTGGGACTCGCTGATGGAAATGGCCAAGATCGGGCCGGGTGTTGCGGGTGGTAACAACCGCCAAACCGTGACAGACGAAGACGGCGAAGGGCGGCATTTGTTTCAGGATTGGTGCAAGGCCGCAGGTTGTACCATGGGGCTTGACCAGATGGGAAACATGTTCGCGATGCGTGAAGGCACGGACCCGAACGCCCTGCCCGTTTATGTAGGTTCGCATCTGGATACACAGCCTACGGGTGGTAAGTATGATGGTGTTCTAGGGGTTCTCGGCGGGTTGGAAATCATCCGTACTTTGAATGACTTGGACATCAAAACCAAACACCCGATTGTTGTGACCAACTGGACGAACGAGGAAGGCACGCGGTATGCCCCTGCTATGCTCGCGTCCGGTGTTTTTGCCGGAATGCACACGCAGGAATGGGCGTATGAGATCGAGGATGCCGAGGGCAAAAAGTTCGGCGACGAGCTTAAGCGCATTGGTTGGCGTGGTGAAGAAAAAGTGGGCGCACGTAAAATGCATGCATTCTTTGAATTGCACATCGAACAAGGCCCGATTTTGGAGGCCGAGGGCAAAGACATCGGCGTTGTCACCCACGGTCAGGGCCTTAGCTGGACGCAAGTGACGGTTACGGGCAAGGATAGCCACACCGGTTCCACACCTATGCCGATGCGCAAGAACGCTGGCCTAGGTATGGCGCGGATGTTGGAACTGGTGGACGAGATCGCATGGTCCCATGCGCCGGACGCTGTGGGTGCTGCGGGGCATATCGATGTTTACCCGAACTCGCGCAACGTGATCCCGGGCAAGGTGGTGTTCACCGTCGATTTCCGCTCGCCCGATCTGGCGACGATAGAAGATATGGAAACCCGTTTCGCAGCTGGTGCGCAAAAAATCGCGGACGATATGGGGCTGGAAGTCGAGATGGAAAAAGTCGGCGGCTTCGATCCGGTGACCTTTGATGAGGGTTGTGTAACAGCAGTCCGCAACGCTGCCGAACGTCTGGGTTATTCGCACATGAATATTATTTCCGGTGCAGGACATGACGCCTGCTGGATCAACCGCTCGGCCCCGACCTCGATGGTCATGTGCCCTTGTGTTGACGGGTTAAGCCATAACGAGGCCGAGGATATTTCCAAGGAATGGGCGACTGCGGGTGCGGATGTATTGTTGCACGCGGTTGTCGAGACGGCGGGGATTATTGAGTGAACTCATGCGATTTCAGTTGCGTTGGCACATGTTTCGGATACCGATCTACGTTCTTGAACGAAGAGGAAAGGACTTTCGTCTCGTTCGTGAAAAAAGGGCACGATGCAACTTCGCTGGGAAGACGGCTGTGCGGTTGGATGGCATGATCTGTATTTTACATTCACCAGAAGAACTAAAGAAGTTCTATTGGAGCAAAGTTGGAACGTTCGGGCGCAAAAAAATTCGGCCCAGTAGCCCCAAATTTTTGTTGGGAGCTCGCGAGGTCATAGAGGAAGACCTTAATCGGCCGTTTGTAAAACGCTGGGAAGCCCCAATGGGGCCCTATGCTTGACAGGGAGAAGAAAAAAATGACCAAAGTAATCAAAGGCGGCACGATCGTCACGGCGGACCGTACATGGAAAGCAGATGTGCTGATCGAGGGTGAAAAGATCAAGCAGATCGGCGAAGACCTAAAGGGCGACGAGTATATCGATGCCGAGGGGGCCTATGTGATCCCCGGCGGGATTGATCCGCACACGCATCTGGAGATGCCGTTCATGGGCACGACCGCGGCGGAAACGTTTGAATCCGGCACTTGGGCGGCCGCGTGTGGTGGTACGACCATGCTCGTTGATTTCTGTCTGCCCGGCGAGGATGGTTCTATCAAGAACGCTATCAACGAGTGGCACCGCAAATCTGCACCGCAGATTTGCTCGGATATCGGTTACCACATGGCGATCACCGGCTGGAACGAAAACGTCTTTGACGAGATGGAAGACGCCGTGAAAATGGGCGTGAACTCGTTTAAGCACTTCATGGCCTATAAGGGCGCGTTGATGATCGAGGACGACGAGATGTTCGCCTCGTTCAAACGCTGCGCCGAGCTGGGCGCGTTGCCGATGGTGCATGCCGAGAATGGCGATCTGGTGGCTGAATTGCAGCAGAAATACATGGATATGGGCATTACGGGGCCAGAAGGTCACGCCTATTCCCGACCGCCTGAACTGGAGGGCGAAGCGGCCAACCGGGCGATTACCATTGCCGATACGGCGGGCGTTCCTTTGTACATTGTGCACGTTTCTTGCGAACAAACCCACGAAGCGATCCGTCGGGCGCGCCAGAAGGGCATGCGGGTTTATGGAGAGCCTCTCATACAATTCTTAACATTGGATGAATCCGAATACTTTAATAAGGATTGGGACCATGCGGCGCGGCGTGTGATGAGCCCTCCGTTCCGCTCCAAAGACCATCAGGACAGCCTTTGGGCTGGCTTGCAAGCAGGGTCTTTGCAGGTGGTTGCAACGGACCATGCGGCGTTTAATACCGAACAGAAACGGGCGGGTCGTGATGATTTCCGGATCATTCCGAATGGCTCGAACGGGTTGGAGGAACGTCTGGCGGTTCTATGGACCGAAGGGGTTGAGACGGGTCGGTTAACGATGAATGAATTCGTTGCGGCGACCTCAACCAACGCGGCGAAAATCCTGAATATCTACCCGCAGAAGGGTGCGATTGTTGAAGGGGCGGATGCGGATATCGTGGTTTGGGACCCGAAAATTTCCAAAACCCTGTCAGCCAGCAACCACCATTCTGTGTTAGATTACAACGTGTTCGAAGGCTTCGAGGTCAAGGCCCAAGCGCGCTTTACGCTTAGCCGTGGGGATGTGATCTGGGCGTGGGGACAGAACAGTCAGCCGCAGCCTGGTCGCGGGAATTTTGTGCCGCGCCCTGCCTTTCCTTCGGCCAATGAAGCATTGAGCAAGTGGAAAGCCTTGAACACGCCGCGCCAGATTAACCGTGATCCTTTGAACATTCCGGCGGGGATTTAATCTGTGAGTGACGTTGTA
>JGI24025J20009_10000244_pt1 | contig 42670 bp, 38 predicted proteins | sample Cruoilmetagenom3_FD_20009 | JGI IMG/M metagenome (IMG submission 20009)
GCCAGAATATCCTTGCGCCCTAAGTTCATCACCACGCGCTGCTTAACACGGCCGTTCTCTCGATAGCACTCTACCAGACGCAGGTATTCATACTGCAAGCCCTGACCACCACGAGCTTTTACTGTTCTCAAATACATTATCTGTCATGACGAAGTATAACAGATAATACCTGGTTTGTCAATAGAGCCTTAACTATTCATCTGTCATTACATTAATGCAGCCGTTAGCTTTGGATGAAGCTAAATCAAAGCTGGGCTATCTCCCAAAATGTCAAACATGGGCTAGCAGGCTGAGCCGCGCTGAATCTCTACCTTCAAGCCACTCTCAGATTGCCTCGAGCAGAGTTTTAGGTGTAAACTCAGAGTTCTCACTCCAAACCCACTGATGTAATTAACAGAGAGGAGGATTTTATTTTGCCGCCCTGGTCTGACTCTGATGCAGCGCCACGAAAAGAAAGATTCTACTATGGCTGGGTTGTGGTGCTGGCTCTGCTGGTTATTGGAATTATCTGCTTCGGCGTACATTATTCCTTCGGCGTGTTTTTCAAGCCCTTACAGGAGGAACTTGGCTGGAGTCGAACAGCAACCTCAGGAATTTATTCTGCCTATGTGGTACTTTCTGCCCTTTTTGCTGTTATCAGCGGTTGGGCTCTGGACAGGTATGGCGCCAAGGTGATTTTCATGGCCATGGGTGTATTTACCGCCGCAGGGCTGTTATTAACCAGCCAGGTGAGCAGCCCCTGGCAAATATTTGTAACTTACAGCTTGCTGCTGGCAATAGGAACAGGAGGAATTTATGTTGTTTCTATGGCAACAGTGAACAGGTGGTTTGTCAAAAGACGTGGCATGGCTCTGGGTATTGTTGGCTTGGGCTCTCCCATTGGCATGATGGTCATGAACCCAGTGGCGGCCTACTTTATTGCCAGCTACAACTGGAAAACCTCTTTTCTCATCATGGGCCTGATCGCCTTTTTTATTATAATTCCCGGCAGTCAATTGCTCAGAAAGTCTCCCAGCGAGATAGCAAGCTCGTCTCGGCACAACAAGCTGGAGGCCACCGATTGCGATTCTTTTCCAGAAGGGCTTTCCCTGCATCAGGCACTGAGGACGAGAAATTTCTGGCTGCTGGTTTTGATAATGTTTCTGCTTTCCTCATGTACCTATGTAATAACGGCTCATTTAGTTCCGCACGCTATTGACCTTGATATTCCCCCTATCCAGGCAGCATCCTTGTTCAGTGTTATTGGCGGCGCAGCGATGGCAGGCAGATTGCTGCTGGGCAGAGCCTCAGATAGTATCGGCAGAAAACGGGTTTATCTTATTTGCTCACTGTTAATGGCAGTGTCAATGCTGTGGCTCATCAAGGCATCAGACTTATGGATGCTCTATGTGTTTGCCATCATTTTTGGCTTTGGCACTGGAGGGCTTGCCCCGGTTAATGCCGCTTTCCTTGGTGATACTTTTGGAATGCGTCATATCGGATTGATCATGGGCTCAATCGAAATCGGCTGGCAGACAGGCGCTGCCGCAGGCGCAATTCTGGCCGGGTATATCTTTGATATCAGCGGCAGCTACACTTTTGCCTTTATCGCTGGACTAACAGCCTCACTGGTGGTAGCACTGCTGGTTCTCTTCCTGAAAGAAAGAAAACCTTTGATGCTTTCCCATTAGTTCTGCTTATCAGGCACAATACGCCGTCATAAGTTGACAAAAATAAATAGATGGGATATACTTGCATTTTGCAAATATTCTAGCATGGAAATTGATGGAGGTGATATGGAGCAAGTACCTTATGCCGACCAGGTAACCACCCTGGTGCAGGGATTTGTGCAGGTTTGGAATAAATTTGAAGCCATGTCGTATGATGAACTGGCCAAAACCGAGAGCCATTTCGAGGGAATAAGTTCTGGAAATGAGCCTCACCCCCATGCTAACTATGAGCTTTTCTACCGTGTTAGCAGTTGTATCCATCAAAAGCATAATTTGACAATGGGAGAATTAAGCAGCGCCCTTTCAGTGCCGCTCAGCACGGCAACGCGGATAGTTGACTGGCTGGTAGCTGGCGGATATGTGCAGAGATTGCCCGACCACAAAGACAGGCGCGTGGTCCGGGTAGTTCTCTCAGATGTTGGCAAGGAACTTCACCAGGCTATTGAGAATTATACCGGGAAGCGTGTTCAGCAGATCCTGTCCTGCCTCACAGCCGAAGAGCAGGCTGCTCTCTTTGCTCTCTTCCACAAAGTTGTAGCTGCTTTGAAGGGAATAACCAGTAAAAACTTGTTGTAGCCCGGTATTTTCACAATGAAATATATCTCCATAAAATCAGTAATGGGAAATCTGGCGATATCTTTCTTTCTGGCATTTAAGTCAATTGTCAGAGGAAACAGATGGGTGCCAATCCTGCTTGTCCTGGTCATGTCTTTCAGCTTTGTCAACCTGATTTTCACATCATCTACCATTTCCGGGGTAATGCATACTATGGATGAACAAATAATCAATACTATGTTCTCCAATGTTGTCATCAGTCCTGGGGAAAACAAGTACTATATTGACCATGTGAGCCAGATGGAACAGAAAATAGAACAGGTTCCAGGCGTAGCTGGAGTCGCAGCTCACTTAAACAACAGCGCCTTTATTGAATATAAGTGGAAGGAAAAGGATTCCCCAACGGATAAAGGTAAAAGCGGCACCTGGGAGGTGATCGGTATTGACCCGGGACAGGAAGCCGATGTCACCACTATTCACAGCCAGATTATTGAAGGGAGTTATCTTGATGATGGCGACCGCGATGAAATCGTTCTGGGCATAGAAATATCTGGCGGCGGCAGCGCACAGACCGAGCCATTTCTCACACTGGGAGGAGTGAGAACCGGTGACAAAGTACGCCTGACCTACTACAATGGCGTTCAGCGGGAATATACAGTAAAAGGAATCTTTCGCTCACGGGATCTGCAAGCAGACCTTCTAGCATTCGTTACTCAAAAGGAGCTGGCATCGGTGATGGGCAGGAATGTCTTTTATGACAGAGCCAGCCAGATTCTGGTCAAAGCTGAGCCCGGCGTTGATGAGAACCGTCTTATTGAAGAATTCAAAGCTATGGGTATCGAGGGGGAGATCCGGAGCTGGCAGGAATATGGCGGCGCCATTCGCAGTACGATCTCAACTTTCGATATTATTGGTTCACTCATCAACGCCGTTGGACTGATAGTAGCTGCTATCGTGATGTTCATTGTGATTTATATCAATGTCATCAGCAAAAGGCGGCAGATTGGTATCATGCGCGCCATCGGCATCGCTCGGGGAACCATAATCGGGTCTTATCTTATCCAGGCTCTATTTTACGCTACTTTTGGTATATTCTTGGGCTGGCTTATAGTTCGCTTTGCGCTTTTACCTTATTCCGTCAGCAATCCACTCGACTCACCGATAGGGCTGGTGAGTTTGACCGCGCAGCCCTTGACCATGGGAACTTCTACAATAGGCCTAATTTTAGCTGCCATGCTGGCGGGAGTTGTTCCTGCCTGGGCTATTATGAAACAAAGCATCATCAAAGCTATCTGGGGAGATTGATTTTATGATTGTGGCGCGAGATTTGCACAAAATTTATGGACATGGCCTTTCTGCTACCCACGCCTTAAAAGGCATCAACCTGGCAGTTAAATCCGGTGAATTTGTGGCCATTATGGGCAGGAGCGGCTCTGGAAAATCAACCCTGCTGCACTCTCTGGGACTGCTGGACAGGCCAACAAGCGGAGAGATTTATATCGAGGATACAGATGTGCTGAAATTAACCGAACAGGAAAGAGCCAGATTCCGCCTGGAAAGGCTGGGCTATGTTTTCCAGGAATATTCTCTGCTAGGTGAACTGACAATCCTGGAAAACGTTTACCTGCCTGCTCTTTGCTCTACCCGACAGAACAACTATAAGAAACGCGCCACAGAGATATTGCAGATCGTTGGCCTCGGGGAAAGGCTGANGCATTACCCCAGTGAAGTGTCCGGTGGTGAACAGCAGAGAGTAGCTATCGCCCGCGCTCTCATCAATGAACCAAGAACTTTATTCGCCGATGAGCCAACAGCAAGCCTGGATGCAAGTTCAGCAAGAGTTATTCTGGAATTATTTAAGAAGCTGAATAAAGACCTGGGGCAAACGATTGTCATGGTAACGCACGAGCCCGAAGACGAACAATATGTGGATAGAGTAATCTGGCTGAAGGATGGGCTTGTGGAAGAGGGAATGTCACAGTAAGGTAAAATAGAGCGATGCCCTAGCAAGGAGACCATTCTCAAGAAAAGCCTGAGCTGCAATGCGGACTGCTTTGACAGTCATGGGCTTCGGTATTATAGTAATCTCCAGCCAATGCCCAACTGGCGCGCTGCGATATTCGAGCCGGGGCAAACCAGGAAGCGGAATTTACGAAACATGCCATCACCGGGGTTAACATCAAAGAAAGGGACAAGAAGGAAGGGAAGACCCGCCACCAGGAGGAAGATCCAAAAAAGAAGCAAGCAACCGCCAGTAGATATAAACGACCAGTTCAGACAAGCCCTGGATATGATGGAGTGTACCAGCAGGAGTACTTTCATCACAGGTCGGGCAGGCACAGGTAAGTCAACGCTGCTGAGCTATTTCCACCATACCACAGAAAAGAAAGTCGCGGTGCTAGCTCCCACAGGTGTCGCTGCTCTCAATGTTAAAGGGCAGACTATCCATTCTTTCTTCGGGTTCAAGCCCAACATCACCCTTGAACGGGTCAGAAAAGTCCGTTTCAGCGATGATAAAAAGAATATCTACAAGAAGCTGGATGCAATTGTTATCGATGAAATCTCGATGGTGAGAGCTGATTTGCTCGATTGTGTGGACAAATTCCTGCGGCTCAATGGGCCGAGGGGAGACCGTCCTTTCGGCGGGATTCAGATGATCTTTTTCGGCGACCTCTACCAGCTGCCGCCCGTCACTACTGGCACTGAAAAGGTAGTCTTCAGGTCACTTTACAAGACCCCGTACTTCTATAGCGCAAAGGTATTCGATTCCTTCGAAATGGAATTCATAGAACTGGAAAAGGTTTACCGTCAGCATGATGAACAATTTCTCAGCCTGCTCAATTCTATCCGGAACAATTCGATTGCCGAAGACGGGTTAGAGCTTCTCAATCAAAGGCATATGCCTCAATTCGAACCACCTCCGAACGACTTTTACATCTACCTGACCACAACCAACAAACTCGCAGAGCAGATTAATGCCTCACGGCTTGCGAAACTGAAAGGAAAACTCTACACCTTCACTGCAAGCATCGGAGGAGAGTTTGGTGACAAAAACTTGCCTACGGCGATTGACCTTCAGATCAAGGTAGGGGCACAAATCATGATGGTAAACAACGATGCCGATGGTCGCTGGGTTAATGGCAGCGTCGGGAAAATCACCAGGATAACCCAGGATAAGAATGAGGAGGATGTCATCATCGCTGAACTGGCTCACGGTAAAAATGTAGAGATTACACCTTATACATGGGAGATTTTCAGGCTCTTCGTCGAGGGAGGGCAACTGCAGTCAGAGGTCATCGGCAGGTTCGAACAGTACCCGCTGATGTTGGCCTGGGCAGTAACCATCCACAAGAGCCAGGGAAAGACCTTCGATAAGGTGATCATTGATATTGGGAAAGGGACATTTTCTTATGGGCAGATTTATGTGGCATTGAGCCGATGTACCACACTGGACGGTATTGTGCTGAGGAAACCTATTCTGAAGAAACACATCTGGACAGATTACAAGGTAATGGATTTCCTGACAAAGTACCAGTACAAGAAAGCAGAACAATCCTATCCGGTCAATGACAAAGTTGAAGCGATTAGAAAAGCAATTGAGAATAAGGCAGCATTGCAGATCGTATACCTCAAGCCTAACGATGAGAAAACGAGGAGAACAATCAGGCCAGAAACGGTCGGAGAAATGGAATACCGCGGCAAGAAGTACCTTGGTATGCGGGCATTCTGCATGAAACGGAATGAGGAAAGAACCTTCCGAATTGACAGGATACTGGAGATAGAGGAGGTATGAGGCAAGCTCATTTATGTGTTAACTGGTTCTATGACGCAATCTGGCGAGGACGCTTTAACTGGATGGCTGAGTTGTATTGTCAATTATCGTGATTGCACCACTGGGCGTATTGCTCAAGCTCTAAATGCTGGGTATAATGAGGGCAGAATGAGAGCGAATATAAAAATCAGCAGAGGAATTGCTGGGAGAGTAACGATTACATTCCCCTATGACCCTGCGCATGTAGCGAAAGTCAAGGCTATTGAAGGTACCAGATGACATCCAAAGGAAAAGTATCGGAGTGCTCCCCGTTCTGATGGAATTCTAGAAAAATCCTAAGGGTTTTTGCCGGGCAACAATATGATTCATATTCGAGGTGCCAAGGGGCAGAAAGACCGCTATATGCTCCTTTCCAATGTGGCGTTAGAGGCTTTACCCCAATATCGGGGAACTTGCCATCTGAAGATCTGGCTCTTCCCCGGGCCAAAGACCGATAGTCATCTTACCACCCGCACCTTGGAAAAGATTCTGGAGGACACTTGTCAGAAGGCAGGAATCCCAAAACATATTACTGTCCATACCCTGCGGCACAGTTTTGCCACTCATCTACTTGAGGGTGGCACAGACTTACGCTATATTCAGGAGTTGCTGGGGCATAAGAGCCCAAAAACTACAGAAATATACACCCATGTGAGCGAACGAGACATTGGTCGTATTCGCAGCCCACTGGATACATTCCAAAAACTGTAAAGGGCAATAAAGAATGACAAAATTTGGTTCACCCAGAGTTGGGGATAAACGAAGTAGGTTCGTTTACGCATAGTTAGTTATATGCCATTTCGCCAAAAGAATGGAGGAATAAAGAATGTCTAGTCGTTTGATAGAAATATTCGTTGATGAAAAACTTGTAGAGAAGGTAAAAAGGCGTTTGCCTTATTTATTCCAACTTGCAGAATTAGAGAGCTCGAGAGCAGGCAAAACAGGAATGGAAGTAGGCTCGGTTCGTGAAAGGATAATAGTTGCTCTGCTCATTTATAAATTTGGTGAAGCTAATGTGGAAACCGAAATACCCATCACTGAGCCAGAAGTAGATGCAGCATTATTTGGAGAACCAGTATCCATTAAGACAATCACAGGTAAGAGTTTCGGCGGCGTTAAACTGATATGGACGGTTGATGCTCAGAAAGCAAAAGAATTTCGTGAGAGCTATTATCCTCATTGCGATATTCTGCTTGTTTAGATTAACTGGAATGATCTTGGTGGATTTTACTGTATCCCCTTAGAAGTGCAGAAAAGGGTCTTTGATAAAATAGGCAGACAAAATTATATCAAGCTTCCTAAAGCCGGGACAAATCCTAGGGGTGTTGAAATTACCAAAGAAGCCTTATCAGCATTAGTTGTAAATAGTGAATCCAAGAGCATTGAAATAAATTGGCAAAGAACAAAAATGGATTTCAATCCTTACAAAAGATGGGTTGACTTCTGGAGGGAGGATTAAAATGGGATTTAGTCAAAGAAAAATAGGCACGAAAACAAGTGCTTTTGGTTCCCCGGGAAGAATAAATCACGATTCCACCTCTTTTTACGCAAGTAGATTATATGAGGGGTTGCCTAAAGAGGAAATAGTAGAGTATATAGAAAATCCAGTTCCATCTGAGTTTCTGGATAAAGTCTTTTGCAAATCAAGTGAAAAAATGGAGGAATTACCGGCTAGTAGCGTTCATCTAATGGTTACTTCTCCCCCTTACAATGTTGGAAAAGAGTACGACGAAAATCTCACCCTAAATGAGTACAGAACATTTTTGAAAAAGGTATGGAGCGAAGTTAGGAGAGTGCTTGTTCCTGGTGGGAGAGCATGCATCAATATTGCCAATCTTGGAAGAAAGCCGTACATCCCTCTTCACGCTTTTATTGTTGAAGACATGATGGATTTAGGATTTTTAATGAGAGGTGAAATCATCTGGAATAAAGCCTCAAGTGGCAGTCCTTCAACTGCTTGGGGTAGCTGGCTTTCTGCTAAGAACCCAACTCTGAGGGACGTTCACGAATACATTTTGGTCTTTTCTAAAGGAATGTTTACTAGAGGGAATTATGTTAAAAGAAAAAGTACCATTTCTAAGGAAGAATTTCTTGAGTTCACTAAAAGCGTATGGACATTTGCCGCAGAGCCAGCAACTAAAGTGGGGCATCCTGCTCCGTTCCCGGTGGAATTACCTTATAGACTAATTCAACTTTATACCTTTGAAGGAGAAGTTATTTTAGACCCATTTATAGGGAGTGGACAGGCTGCTATAGCAGCGATAAAAACCCGCCGTCATTATGTTGGATACGACATAAATGAAGAATATGTAAAATTGGCGGAAAGGCGAATTAAAGAGTTTTCTTTAGGGTTTAATGCTCCTAAGCTGTTTGACTTTGAAGGGAAAAAGGAAGATAAAAATGGCGAAACGGCATATAACACAGCATAAAAGGTTCGGGCCAACGCCTTGCCTTTCAGGACATCGCTCCCTTCGGTCGCAACGTCGTATAACCTGAAAACGTTAGATTGTGTAGGAACCCTGCACGATTGTCCATATTGTTGCCTGACTACCATTTGATGGGGCTGGTTGAAACAATCAGGGCTTTTGTCATTCCTCAACGTTATTGAGAGAGCGCTTAAACCAAATTGAATGTTTTACGTTATAGCATATATAAATGAAGTATTATGAATAGCACAGGAGGTGACTTCAGATGAGAAGGGGGATTCTATGTGTACTTGTTGTGGTATTGCTGTCAGGACTGGTGGCTTGTGCGCAGCCAACAGTCGGTGGTGAGGTAATACAATCAGAGAAGCCACGGATAACTTCCCCAGAGGTAGATGAGGCTGATCTAACTACTCTGGTCAGTGGAAATAATGCCTTTGCCTTTGACCTGTATCAGACAGTCAGAGGGACAGATGACAATCTTTTCTACTCTCCTTACAGTATCTCCCTTGCCCTGGCGATGACATACGCTGGTGCCCGTGGTGAAACCGCACAGCAGATGGCTGATACCCTTCATTTCCTTCTTAACCAGGATAGCTTGCACCCGGCATTCAATGCTCTTGCCCTCGAACTGGCTCACCGAGGTGAAGGTGCTCATGGTAAAGATGATGAGGGCTTCCGACTGAATATCGTCAATGCTATCTGGGGTCAAAAAGATTATCACTTTCTGGCCACATTCCTTGACCTCTTGGCTGAGAACTATGGTGCTGGGCTAAGGATCCTGAACTTCACCCACGAGCCAGAGGAGTCCCGTATCACCATCAATGAGTGGGTCAGTGACCAGACGGAAGGTCGCATTAAAGATCTGATTCCGCCGGGTTCCATTACTGCGCTTACCAGGCTTGTCCTTACCAATGCCATTTACTTCAACGCCGCCTGGCAATATCCCTTCGAGGAAGACGCTACCAGGGATGGGCCTTTCTATCTGCTTGGTGGAGGGGAAGTCACTGCGCCGATGATGAGCCAGGAAAAGTTTTTAGGTTATGCCGAGGGTGATGGCTATCAGGCAGTAGAACTGCCATACGATGGTCGCCAGCTTTCAATGGTAATCTTACTGCCGCAATCTGGCCAGTTCGAGACATTTGAGAAATCCCTGGACGCCCGGCGGGTAGATGATATTTTGAAGAACCTGGAATCAAGTCAGGTTGCTCTGACGATGCCGCGATTTGAATTCGAATCCAGCTTTAGTCTCAGGGAGCCCCTCACAGCAATGGGTATGCCAGATGCCTTCTCCGCAAACGCCGACTTCTCAGGGATGACGGGCAACCAGGATTTATTCATATCAGATGTGGTTCATAAGGCGTTTGTTTCTGTAGATGAAGCTGGTACAGAAGCAGCAGCGGCTACGGCAGTAATTATGGCGACAGCAGCACCCCCGGGGGCAACTGTTGAGGTCACTGTTGACCACCCCTTCATCTTCCTCATTCGCGATATCGAGACCGACACCATCCTATTTGTTGGGCGTGTCGTGAATCCCAGTGTATGACCGGGCCTTTACCAGCATTACACAAAAGGGTGCTTGGTCAGAGTGTGCCAGAGCAGCATTCTATACCATAATCACCATGGTACAATACCTCGTAGAAGAATGAGATGAGCAAAACGATTTTTCTGATTCATGGCATGTGGGGAACGAGCACATTCTGGAACAGGTATTGTCGCTTCTTTGAGAGCCAGGGTTACCATACAAAGGCTGTTACTCTTTTGAATCACGAACAACCTCAGGATTACGAAGGGTTGAAAAGAACGGGGATTATCGATTATGTGGAACAATGCCAGGGAGAGATTCGGCAATTGCATCAACTGCCGGTTATCATTGGTTATAGCATGGGTGGATTCATAGCGCAGAAGCTGGCGGAGATGGGATTGGCGGAGAAGCTGATATTGCTGGCTCCCGTGGCTCCTGAGAGGAGAATGATGCTCAGGTGGGCAACAATGTTGCTGCTCTCAGCTAATATGCTGGATGTTATTCTATATAAGAAGCCATTTATCGTTCCTTTCAGACAGGCAAATTATGGCTTATTAAACACGTTACCTCAGAGAGAGCGAGCTGTAGTATATCGCTCCTTTGTTCATGAATCAGGGCTGGCGGCTTATGAATTTATGGCAGGCAGGGTTATCATAAATGCTGCCCAGGTGAAGTGTCCTGTGCTGGTCGCTTCAGGAACAGAAGACAGAATTATCTCAGCAAATCTGGCCAGGAAAATAGCAATCAGGTATTCAGCTGCCTATTATAAGTACCCTGGCTGTTGTCACTATCTCGGAGCAGAGCGAAAAATCATGGAAGATGTCCTTGCCTGGATGGACAGCAAGAAATAATATTTGTATTGGGCTTCTCTTCAGTTATCCTTCGCGCTTTTTCTCTCTGTTACTCTTGAAACGCTCATAAATGTCGATGAGATCAATTTCGCCAGTATAAACCTTGCCTACATACCAGCCAGCCAGAACAAATAAAGCCACAATAATGGCTTTCAGCAAGCCTAAAGTTACGATCACAAGCCCCACCACCAACCCCGCTATAGCGCCTATCGTCTTTGGATGTAACATTCTATCATCCCTCATTAACTAACGGCCAGCCGTTTGGCTTTTTTTGAACCATATTTCACTCTGATATCTACCACGGCTACATGCAGTCCTGTGAGCTGCTCTATCGCTGTCTTGACCCTGCTTCGCAGCTCAGGCTCAATCTCAAGTATACTGCTCCCCAGGTCTGCCGAAGCCCGGCAGTCCACAAGCAAACCTTCTGGATTTTCCTTCACACTGGACTTAACATCACGTATCCCATGAATGGCAACGCCGACGTGCTCCGCCAGTACACAGATACTATCCAGGTCAATAGTAGTAACGCCCTCATAGGTGGAGCTTATGACCAGGGTTGCCGCCTTGTGTGAAGGTGCGATCTCAATGGACAGCAAACCAATCATAGCCACAGCGACGATTACACTGATTACTATAATGCTGGCCAACGCGCCACCGCTGGCATCGGCAGCATGCTGTAGTATTGATTGTGCCCAGCCATAGGGCAAAATTTCCGCTGTGCTCACACCACAGGCTACAAAGAGAGTAATCACCGCCCCGGCAAAAACAACCAGAGCGGCAATCACTATTAGTATCCGATTAAAAACCGACATAAATATGCGCTCTCCTCTCGCTTGACATCATATCCAGGTAAGCCTGCAATCAAATTCAGCGTATCTACGCCACTTTTGCCTGTTTCTTCTCCGGGAACTCAACGCTCACAACGCGCACATTGATTTCTTTAGCAACAAGTCCCGTGATCTCCAGGAGACGAGAAGCTACCTTCTTGCGCACCTCGACAATAATAGTGGGTATGTTGAACCCGTAGATGACGCCCAGTTGAAGGTCAACAATCGCCTCTTTTTTCCCTACCTCAACTGCTACCCCTACCCTGCTTTTGTCACCGGCGCCTCCCAGATGCTCAGCCAGAGCGCGGCGGACAGCACTTTTACCGAGACTGGCAACCCCCTCTACTTCTTTGGCAGCTATACCTGCTATCGAAGCTACAACCTCATCACCTATCATAGTCTCACCTGATGTCACAATCTCTTCTGCCATTGTTACAAACCTCCTTTTTATAATTTCTGTGGTTGTCGAAGCTCTCTTTTGTAAGTATTCCTCACTAGCTCATCGGTCGCGTCCTCCATAATCTGGATATTTATGAGTTTAGTTTGCTTCTTGACAGATGTCAAGAGAATCGAGGCTTTTGTTTCACTTCCAACTTTTCTCGCCATGCCAGGAAATATTCATACTGAGGGAATAACAAATTTCAATTACAACAGTGGCAGTGGCTTCAGTGATAACTTCTTTTTGTAAGCCTCCTCAAAGCATATGCTGCTACCCAGCAAAAACCACCTATGAGAAACCAAATCCCCAGAACAATTAGATTTATATGATGTGGTGGGGTAACTCCATACAACCCAATACTCATTAATATCAGCCCAGCAAAGATAAACAAGTGACTTACCAGCCATTCTTTGGTATTCAGGACTTTCAGGCGTTTCANTTACTCTACCTCCTTTATCTGCGTTGCTCTTATAGCCCCGCTTCAGCCTTCAGCATCTCAATTTTATCTGTCTTCTCCCAGGGAAGGTCAAGGTCATCCCTGCCAAAGTGGCCATAAGCAGCCGTCTGGCGGTAAATGGGACGGCGGAGGTTCAGAGTCCTGATAATAGCTTCGGGGCGAAAGTCAAAGTGCCTTTTCACAAGACCCAGTATAGCCTCGTCGGGTATCTTCCCCGTGCCAAAGGTCTCCACAGATAATGACAGAGGATGAGCCTTGCCAATAGTATAGGCAACCTGGAGTTCGAGAGAATCAGCCAGGTCCGCAGCCACCATGTTCTTGGCAACATATCTGGCCATATAAGCAGCAGAGCGGTCCACCTTGGTGGGGTCTTTGCCAGAAAAACAGCCCCCTCCATGACGAGAGGCGCTGCCATAGGCGTCAACAATTATCTTCCTTCCTGTAAATCCAGTGTCACTCACCGGGCCACCTATCTCGAACTTCCCTGCGGTGTTAACCAGAAATCTGGTGCCATCTATCAGCCCGGGGGGTATNACTTCGCCAACTACCTCTTCCATAAGGTCATGCGCTATCACNCTNTTTTCTACACCAGGATCGTGCTGGGCGCCCAGGATAACGCAGATGACCTTCCTGGGTACACCGCGACTGTACTCAACGGTCACCTGAGACTTGCCATCAGGTCGAAGATAAGGGATAACTCCATCCTTCCTCACCTGAGCCAGGCGGCGGCACAATTTATGCGCCAGCACAATAGGCAGCGGCATGAGCTCCGGGGTTTCTTTGCAGGCAAAGCCGGACATCATGCCCTGGTCGCCAGCGCCAGTTTTGTCCAGCACCTCATCAGTCGCTTCCCCATCCCTTATTTCCAGCGATTGTCCGATTCCGGCGGCGATATCAGGCGATTGCTCCTTAACAGAAACGAGAACTCCACAGGTGCGGTAATCGAAGCCATACTCGGGTTTAGTATATCCGGCATCCTTAATCACCTGACGCGCAATGTTCGGGATATCCACATAACAGTCACAGGTAATCTCCCCCATAACCATCACGATACCCATGGCAACGGATACCTCACAGGCAACATGCGCCAGTGGGTCCTCCTCCAGTATCGAATCGAGAATGGCATCGGAAATCTGGTCGCATAATTTATCGGGATGACCTTCAGTAACGGACTCTGAAGTTGCCAGGTATGAATTCTGTCGGCTAAAACTGTTGGGCATTTCTCCTCCTTCCTGGTGAAAATCCTGACTTCAAAATATCGAGAACCTACATTTCATATTTTCTATGTGCCCGCCTCCCAGCTACTGAGATATTCTTCCTGCCCCTCAGTCAGAGAATCTATGGCAATATTCATAGAGGCAAGTTTCAACCTGCCCACCTCTTTATCAATATCGTCGGGCACAGGATAAACATCTGGCTTCAGCTTCCCTCTCACTTTGACGAGATATTCCACGCAGAGAGCCTGGTTGGCAAAACTCATGTCCATCACGCTGGCAGGGTGTCCCTCAGCAGCAGCCAGATTGATGAGCCTGCCCTCACCCAGTAAGTAGATGCAGCGCCCATCATCCAAAGTATATTCATCAACGAAAGGACGCACCCTTCTTTTTGATTTCGCCATACCTTCCAGGCCAGGAATATTTATCTCCACATTGAAATGCCCGCTGTTGGCCACGATAGCCCTGTCCTGCATCTGCGTGAAATGAACCTTATCAATGACATTTTTATCTCCAGTGGCGGTGATGAAGACCCTGCCTATCTTGCACGCCTCGAGCAAGGGCATAACCCGATAACCATCCATAGCAGCTTCCAGAGCCAGGATAGGGTCAACCTCAATAACGATGACATGCGCCCCCAGGCCCTGCGCCCTTCTGGCTATCCCTTTGCCACAGAAACCATAGCCACAAACCACCACTGCTCTTCCCGCCCACAATATATTGGTAGCTCGGGTTATGCCATCAATGGTGCTCTGCCCTGTGCCATAGCGATTGTCAAAGAAGTGCTTGGTGCGCGCATCATTGACAGCAATGATGGGGTAATTCAGGCTTCCCGCTCGGGCCATATTCCTCAGTCTGATAACCCCTGTGGTAGTTTCCTCCGCGCCACCGATAACATCATGAGTGAGTTCAGCATGTTCCCTATGAATGGTGGAGACCAGGTCAGCGCCATCATCCAGGGTAACCTGTGGCCTGTGCTCTATGGCCGTGGCGATGTGCCGGTAATAAGTTTCATTATCCTCTCCCTTGATAGCGTTAACAGGAATGCCATAGTTGACCAGTGCAGCGGCGACATCATCCTGCGTGCTCAAGGGGTTGGAGGCACAGAGTACCACATCGGCTCCTCCCTCCTGCAAGGTCAAAGCCAAGTTGGCTGTCTCCGCAGTGATATGAAGGCAGGCAGAAACACGTATGGCTCCGAGGGGCTTCTCCTGGGCAAACCTCTTCTTGATTAACTTGAGCACCGGCATTTCTTCTCCAGCCCATTCAATGCGAAGCCTGCCTGCTGATGCCAGTGATGGGTCCTTAATATCATAATTCTTCATCTTCAAAGTTTCCTCCGAAATACTTTTACAACATTATCTGATAATTGTGGAGAGCTCTTTTTCTACCACTTGAACTGGGCAGCAACCCAGTCGGGTATATCCATCGTGCCCATCAGAACGGGTTTTTGATGACAATCGCTGCCCCCGGTCATGATCAAACCATGCTTCCTGGCAAACTCAATGTAATGCGCCGTGGTTCTGGCATTATTTCTTGAATGCCAGCATTCAACACCATCGATGTATTCTAGCATATATTTTTCTATCACCTCCGTTTGCTCATCCAGATCGTGTGTTATGCTTGCTAAAGATGTGCCGTTGGGGTCATTGGGATGTGCCTGTACCAGAACACCACCAGCGTTTCTAATTAGCTTTGAAGCTTCGGAGAGCGAAAGCGGATACTTAGCTACATTGCACCTGACCAGATACCTGTCGAAGGCTTCCTGCGTATTCTTCACAATAGCTTTCTTCACCAAGTAATTTGCTATATGAGGTCGTCCGAATACGCCATCGACGCTATCCTGTATATTCTTGATATCTTCCCCGGTGAATCTTTCAATACCCTCTTTATCGAACTCCATATTTAGTTTCTCCAGGATCTGATGCGCTCTCCTTTCCCTGTGTTCTTTTAGCAACTGGAGCTTACTCTTCAGCTCTTGATTGCCAATATCATACTGGTAGCCCAGGAAATCCAGGGAAACAGCTTTATCGTCATCTGGATAATGGAAGGCCACATTCAATTCCACTCCGGTGATATAGAATATGCCATACTCTCTCGCCAGGGTGATAGCTCTCTCCTGGCAGTCTACAGAATCATGGTCAGTTGTAGACATTAAATCGATATTCCTGTTTTTTGCTTCACGGAAAACATCCTCAATGGAGAAATTGCCATCCGAACAGGTCCTGGTATGGATGTGCAGATCTATCTTCATTCCTATCTCTTTTTCATGCCAATAATGTACCAGTCCCGGGGAGCATCATACTGAGTGTCAACTAGAAGGTGCATTATATCGAGATTGGGGTTCGCCTCTTTCAGGTCATCCAGGTCAACTTCTTCGAACTTCTTCTTATTGTCAATATAGGCCTGTTCCGTAATGGCATTGGATTCATAATCCTCCCTGGTGCGCCTCAGTATCCGTGCAATGGCTACCTTCTGCGGGCAGCGGGTTTGAAGGATGGCAAATGTCTTATCATGTCTGGCTGCTATTGCAGCAGCACGCTTTCGCAATGATTGAGTGACAAAAGTAGCATCGAGTATCACACTGCCACCTTTGCCAAGAATCTCATCCGCCTGCCTGAACACCTCATCATAGACCATCATGCGTTTCTTCATATTCGAGGCGACCTTCTCGTCGAATATATCCTCATTCTTCAATATTTCCAATCTAATCAGGTCAGTTCGAAGGATAGGATAGCCTTTAATCTTCGAAACCTCCTCGCTGGTCTCGGTCTTCCAGGTACCGGGAAGCCCACAGGTGATAAGCAAAATGCCAGCCCCCAGTTCATCTTCTATGAATTTGGCAAATGGTTCTCTCAACTTGCTACTGCCATCCTTACCATTTTACTTGTTTGTCAATTGGCAAAAGAACACATTCACATACTATATATACGATTCTGCCAGCTCGAAATACCTCCGGGCAACTGTTAAGACCTTTGTTTTTTCCTCTCCCGAGATATACGGGTCATCCAGCTTAAAACTTTCCACTTTTCCCCGAACGCAGGCACGGTAACACTTGTAAAATTTGACCAGCTTCAGCAGTTCATCATCATGACTGAGCTCCACACAGGTGTTCACGAAACGCTGCGAGAGGTCACGGCGACGATACCGGTCCAGGTCCATGGCCAGAAAGGCGATCTCAGAAGCCACATCAGAATACCTGAACCTGTCGTTAAACTCAATACAATCATAGATGATGATGTCATCAGCGAAGCAGACATGCGCCGCGTGGAGGTCGCCATGGCAGTCCTTTATCTTCCCCTCGGCTACTCGCCGCGCAAAAAGGTCTGCATTATCCCCTATAAAACCTTCAGTATAATCCTTGATGAGCCTGTAGTTTTCCTCTGTGAGAGAAACGCCAATATACTTCTTCGCCTGAGTGAAGTTCTCCGTATTATTTCGCTGGATAGTGTCCAATTTTCCATAAGAAGCGATCTGCGGGTTGGTTTCCGCCTTCTGATGAAAGCTCACCAGTTTATCCGCCACTCTATCTATCATTCCCTCATCCACCTGACCACGAGTTAGCATAACATCCATCATGCGCTCCTGAGGCAACTGCCTCATCTTGACGGCATATTCCACCGCTTCCCCTTTTCCCCCAATGGTGAACCTGCCATCGTTCTCAATGATGGGCACCACCTCCAGATAAGTCTCCGGGCTGAGCCTCCTATTTAGCTCCACTTCACGTTGGCAAAAGAAATGGCGTTTCTCCAGAGTAGTATAATCCAGGTAGCCCAGATTCACCGCCTTTCTAACCTTATAGGCATAATCACCGGTGAGGAAAACGAATGACATCTGCGTTTGAACCAGCTCTATCTTGTCTGCCCGATGAGGGTAGGCTTCAGGCTCAAGCAATGANGCTAGATAGGGGGATTCTCTACCACATCCCGTCTTTGTTTTGTCAGGCTCTTCACTCATTTCCACCTTCCGGTTNCTATAGCAAATACTCCATCCTGGGGCAGCACTTGGNGCAAAAATTGATTTCCTTCCAGTCCGTGTCAGCCAGGCTGTTGGAAAAATGCATCACGCATTTGGGATTGGCACAATGCTCCAACCCCAGAGTATGCCCTACTTCATGGACAACTTCCTTGGCAGCCCTTTGCAAAAATAGCTCTTCATTAGACAGCAAGCCATAATATTCCTGTTTCAAGCGCTGCAGAGATACAACAGCTATTCCATGAACGACATCCGCTTCGCCAAAGACGAAATTAAGGCCCGGGGCATAAAGGTCAACATCAGCTATGCCCACAACTCTCTCGCCCTTTTCTTCTTTCTCAGCATAGAGAGAGTCTATCAACTTCGAGGCGCGATACTGCTCTCGGGCAACATCATAGGCTGGAGCCAGATTACGCAAACCTTCTGTTGTCTCCACGGGGCAGCAAAAAACGCGCCTGACTCTGTCCTTCAGTTCAGTCATTATCTCACTATCTATATCGCCCAGTGGCATAAGCACAATTCTCATTTTACAGATAAAGACACCTTAGGAGAAGAAATTTTATCACAACGAAGGGAGAACTCACAGCATTGATAGATATATATGGCAAATGCAACAATGTTGCATTTGCAGTGCTGCTCTGATATGATGCCGGCATGATTCAACGCTCGAGACGTATTTTGCGGGCTGAGGGATATAAGATGACCAGACCCCGGGAAAAGGTGCTTGAGGTTCTGGAGGAAGCAGAGAAACCGTTTTCTCCTTACGACATACAAAAAGTTTTAGCCAGGCAAGGAAAACACCTGAACCACGTTACTATCTACCGCATACTTGATCTGCTCTGCCATCTCAACCTGGCGCATAAACTGCCATCAAGTGGTAAATTCGTGAAGTGCAGCCTGGGCAATAAGGCAGGTTGCCATCGCTTTACAGTTTGCCGTCAGTGTGGCGCCATCCAGGAATTCGCCACTAACGAGCTGTGTGCTGAAGAAAGTAAATTTGCTTGTAACCTTGGTTTCCATCCAGAACGCCACATTTCTGAGACTTTCGGGCTCTGCTCCAATTGCTATAAATTGCCCGAGAAAGCAGGACAGGCCCCGAAAGGAAAGGCCGAAGATGCTCAAAAGAATAGTATATGAACTGGGGAGACATGCGCCTTTCACCTTCACAGGCGCCCTTTTGGGAGTTGCCATCATGCTCGCAATAATTTGGGGCAACTTTTTACCTCACGTTGCCCCATTTTCACAGGTTATCTTTTATGTGCTGCATCCATTTCATGTGGTATTGAGTGCCCTTGTGACCACAGCGCTGTACTTGAAATATGGGAAAAGGAGGATCTGGTTAGTAGTTCTGATCGGCTATACCGGTTCAGTTGGCATAGCCACAATAAGCGATTGCCTTATTCCTTACCTGGGAGAATCTTTGCTAGCTCTGCCCAATAGAGGCATTCACATAGGCTTTATCGAAAAATGGTGGCTGGTAAATCCGGCAGCTTTTCTTGGCATCGCGCTCGGCTATTGGAAAAGGGTAACCAGGTTCCCTCACTACGGACATGTGCTGATCAGCACCTGGGCATCGCTGTTTCACGTTATCATGGCCCTGGGCACAACGGTGAACTGGATTCAAATTATTATTATCTCATTGTTCCTGTTCCTCGCTGTCTGGATTCCCTGCTGCACAAGCGATATAGTATATCCTCTGTTGTTCACCAGAAAGCGCCAGCTACAGGAATCTGCCAGTTAAGCNATAGCATATACCCCAGGGCTAAAAGAAAGAGCGGGGTTGTGCTAATATTACATGCACGTATTAAAGCTCATCTGAAGGACTGTTTTGTTCAGCAAGTTTAAAAAAAGGGGAACCTGGCTTGGCAGAATATCACGCCTTTTCGACCGGGACTCCATCGGAGAGGAAGCCTGGAGTGAACTGGAAGAGCTGCTCATCCTCGATGATGTTGGCACAGAAACCACGAGTAAACTCCTGGATAAAGTCAAGCGGCGCGTCAAAGCCGAAAAATTGCTGGAGCCTTCACAGATAAAGACAGCCTTAAGAGAAGAGATGATCAACCTGCTCAATGTGCCCAGGAGCGAACCATCCACCGCAACCACCAACATCATCCTTGTAGTCGGGGTCAACGGCTCGGGCAAAACCACCAGCATCGCCAAACTGGCTTACAGCTATACCTCCCAGGGCAAAAGAGTTATCCTGGCGGCAGCCGATACCTTCAGAGCGGCTGCTGTTGAACAGCTCCAATACTGGGGCGAAAAAGTGGGAGCCGAAGTTATCGCCCATAAACCTGGCGGCGACCCCGCAGCAGTTGCCTTCGATGCCATCGAGGCAGCCTATAGCCGCGGCGTCCCGGTGGTGATTATTGACACCGCGGGGCGTCTTCACACCAAATCCAATTTGATGGAGGAACTCAAGAAGATAAAGAGAGTGGCATCCAGGCATGATGCCTCAGCTCCTCATCAGGTTTTTCTGGTATTAGATGCCACTACGGGGCAGAATGGCTTGACCCAGGCCAGATATTTCACTCAAACTGTAGGCGTAAGCGACATCTTTTTGGCCAAACTGGACAGCGCGGCTAAGGGGGGGATAGTATTTGCTATCTGTGATGAATTGAATATACCCATCACTTACATAGGAAGCGGCGAAAAAGTGCACGACATCGCCTTCTTCGACGCCGAAACATTTGTCGATGCTATCTTATAAAAATAGCTTTAATGAAACGAGGAGGCTGCTGACATGGACAATCAAGTAACGAAACCTGCTGCACAAATAGAAAGAAAGCTGCCTTTGGAAGATGGAACTGTATATAGCCGAAGAAAAGGCGTCCAGCCATTTTCCGTGCCTCCGTTAGAGGATTATATCCCTTTAGTTGGTGAAGAGAAGATAGATAAGTTGAACACGCTTGCTCGAAAACTCAAGGGCATAAAGATACTGGAGGTCAACTCAACAGCGGTAGGCGGTGGTGTAGCTGAAATGCTTTATTCTCAGGTGCCGTTTTTGAATCAACTCGGGATAGAAGATGAGTGGAAGGCGGTGCGGGGCACAGCAGCATTTTATGAGGTGACAAAGACACTCCACAACCTCCTCCAGGGCAAGACGGGAATTCTTACTGCTGACATGATAAAGGTTTATTACCACACGCTCCTGGAGACCGCGGAACTCTACCGTGAAGACCATAATAGATATGGGCCAGATATGGAAATTATCCATGACCCCCAGCCACTTGGCCTGGCGCGCTATTTGAAGAGAGCGAATGAAAAGTGGCTGTGGAGATGCCATATCGATATAGAAGAGGCAACTCTGGAAGCCAATCCTGTATTATGGGAATTCATCACTTTCTGGGCNGATTTTTATGACGGTGTCATGTTCTCCGGTGCCCATTACATAGTAGATTGCTGGCCGCTGCGAAAGTACATCAGCCCTCCTTTCATTGACCCNCTTTCTATTAAAAACAAAGAGTTAAGTCCTGATGAAATCGCCGAAGTATTACGGAAATATAACATAGACCCCAAGATACCCATATTAGCTCAGATAGGCAGGTTTGACCCCTGGAAAGGCATTGATACCACCATCAATGCCTTCAAAATTGCCCGCAGGGAGAAAGAGTGCCAGTTGATAGTAGCGGGCAACATGGCTGTCGATGACCCTGAGGGAGAAGGAATCTTCGACCAGGTCTGCGAGGAGACAAAAGGCGAACCTGACATTCACATTATCAGGCTCCCGGATGATGTAGCGGTTAATGCCCTGGAGGTAAACGCCCTGCAGAGAGCTGCACAGATGATATTGCAGCCTTCCACCAGGGAAGGGTTCGGCCTGGTAATCACCGAGGCTATGTGGAAGGGAAAACCCGTGATAACCAGAGAGGTGGGATCGATTCCCATCCAGGTCAGAGATAGGGAAACGGGATTTTTTATCACTTCAGCCAAAAAAGCAGCCAAAAAAATAATCCATCTGTTGGAAAATCCAGAAGAGGCAGAAGCGGTGGGAAGGAAAGCTCATGAATATGTAAGAGACCACTTCTTGATGCCTGATAGAGTTGCTGACTATTTGAGAGTCGCCAACTACTTCATAAATGGCGAGCTGGATGAGGCCTCTATAATCAGCTACCATCCCTGGTACAAGCTGAGCAAAAGGAGACACTAAACGCTAACTATCACCATAGACCCGGTTGCTTTCTCCATCGGACCACTCATGGTGCGGTGGTATGGCATCATGGTAGCCCTGGCAGTCATAGTGTTGCTAACCATTACCATTCGTGAAACAAAGAAACTTGCCATTTCCCAGGACCTTGTTCTCAATCTTTTCCTCTGGGGGATTGTTGGCGGCTTTATCGGGGGGAGGTTGGTACACGTCATTGACCAGTGGTCTTACTACATGGCCAACCCCACAGAGATAATCGGCTCTGCCGGTCTGGCTCTATATGGGACTATTCTGGGCGCTCTTCTAGCCGTATGGATATATATGCGCGTGAAGAAATTCCCTTTCCCAGGGTTAAGCGGTGTCGGTGACGCCGTAGCCGTTGCCGCGCCTCTGGCTCAAGCCATAGGCAGACTTGGCTGCACAATGAATGGCTGCTGCTTTGGCAAGCTCAGCCCCTTCGATTCTTTCCCCGGAGCGGTGATTTATTCTCCTCGCGATACTATTCCTCACCAATACTGGGGCGTGCCAGTCTACCCCACACAAATCTATTTCCTGGTATGGAATCTGCTCGTCTTCGCCATTATATGGAAGCTGCGCGGCAGGCTCAAACCACAAGGCTCACTCTTTTTCCTTTATCTCTGCCTTTATGCCGCCGGCGATTTCGGCTTGAGGTTCTTCCGCTATGCTGACACATCGTATCTCTGGGGACTCCAGCAGGGACAGCTTATCAGCCTGGTGATATTAGTGGTAGCGGTGCCCTGGCTCATTATCAGGATGCGCAGATTTCGACGCAGCGCTTTGACTACAGAGCCTGCTGGCGAAGCTGACTGGGAGCAAAATCGAGAAGGTTGAGACGCAGCACTTCCTCTTTATTCCACCAGGTCTTTTCCACATTATACACAACGTCTAAATGAGACGGAATCTCTTCCTGAGGCTTTGCCAGATTAAAAGCCACTGCTCTCCAGACTGCACTACCCTGCTTGATTTTCAGCTCCAGATGTTTGCCTTTATTGCCAAGGCTGCGCTGTTCTACTACTTCGACATCGCGGCTGAGGAAAGTGGGCACAGGATTGGCCTGGCCAAAGGGAGCAAGTTTTTGAATCATGCTCAAGGTATCACTGTCAAAAGTGGACAAGGGAACCTCGGTATCAATGACCAATGCCGGATGCAAATCAATATGCCCCAGTTGCTTTTCTGCTAACTTCATGATTTTTTCCTGCAACTCGGGCAGATTTTGCCGCGCCAGCGTGAAGCCAGCAGCCAGTGGATGGCCACCAAAGGTGATAAGCAATTTGCGGTATTTCTCTAAAGCGGCGGCAATNTTGAATTCAGGTATGCTGCGGCAGCTGCCGCGACATGTCTCAGGACCGAGGCTGAGAACGATAGCTGGCTTGCGAAACTCTTCCATCAATCTGCCGGCAGCAAGCCCGATAATTCCCAGTGGATAGCTTTCATCGCCCTCTATGAGCAGGGGAAGATGAGTTCGGTCAGCTAATCTCCCCTTTACCTTTTGCATCACTTCATCGGTCAGATGCTGCCGTTCAATATTCTTTTGCTCCAGTTCCCTGGCCAGAGAGCGGGCTTCTTCTGATGATTGTGCAACGAGTAATTTATAGCTGGTCGAGGCACTATCGACCCTGCTAGCAGCATTAATGCGAGGTGCTAAAACCCAGGATATATGCTGAGAACAGATGTCACCAGGTCTCAGTCCCGCCACACCGATCAACTCCTGAAGTCCTACACGTCGGGTATTATTGAGCACCTTTATTCCTTCCTTAGCCAGGTAGCGATTTTCACCCACCAGAGGCACCATATCAGCGACAGTACCCAGAGCCACCAGGTCCAACATCTCATTCAAGGAGCCTTCCCTGGGGTGTTTATATAGCAATGCCTGCAGAAATTTAAAAGCAACTCCGACGCCAGCCAGATGGGAAAAGGGATAGTCTGAATCAGCCCGCTTGGGATCGATCACCGCTATAGCTCGAGGCAAGATTNTTGAAGGAACATGGTGGTCGGTAATAATCATGTCCATGCCCATTTTCNGCGCCTTTTTCACTTCNTGGTGGTCAGTAACNCCACAGTCAACTGTGATTATAAGATCGATTCCCTGGTCATGAAGTTTCTCCATAGCTGCTAATTTCAGCCCATGGCCTTCATTATGGCGGTCAGGCAGGTAAGGAACAGCAGCAGCGCCCAGCCAGGATAGTCCCTCAACAAGAATAACTGTAGCTGTAATGCCATCAACATCAAAATCGCCATAAACAGCAATTTTTTCTCCCGAAAGCAAGGCCTGGTATACCCTATTCACAGCCGGAGCTATATCGGGAAGCAAGAAAGGACTGGCGGCAAGCTTATCATCGCTTGTCAAAAACAAGTCCATCTCATCCAGCTTGATGCCACGATTATAAAGAAGCTGGGCAATCAACGCCGGAACACCAGAAGCGCTCTGGTATTCCTCTGGCGCCGCAGGCAAAATCTGCCACTGGTTCGACTTCATCTGTAGTCTGACTCCTCTCAATTAGAAGTTGTTAAATATATCACAGAGTCTGCTTTTGGCAAAGCTGTTGAGAATAATGGCCGCCAAAAAACTCAGAATAGCTCAACAAGGTGAAGATTTTGCTCCCGAGGCCTTCTCTTTAGGTCAGCGCAACATACTGCGCTTCTGCCAGCCTCACTGCAGCAGGGTGCCCTGATTGTGTTGAATGTCCTTGATACAATAGCTGAAGACACCAGCAGGGGCGGCGACTTCAACTGTCTGCCCTTTTTCTTTATTCAAAAGCATCTTGCCCAGAGGTGAAGCAATAGAAAGCTTGCCGTTGATGGGATTNGCCTCACGGGGGTCAACCATGATATAGCTCAGTTTCCTGTCTGATGATAAATCGCAGAGCACTACCCTATCTCCTATTCCTACCTTTGCTGTATTCTGGCTTTCATCCATGATTCTGGCCATCTTCAAGGTGGACTCCAGTTCCTCGATTCTTCCTTCCAAACGGGATTTCTCTTCTCTGGCTGCCGCTAAGGGGGCATTTTCCCGAAAATCTTTATCAGCCGCTGCTTTTTGTATCTCTTCAACCACATTAGAGCGCTGGGCCTTCAGTCTCACGAGCTCCGCCTTCAGCCTGGCGCACCCTTCTGCAGTCAGAACAGCCTGTTCTTGATGATTATGGCTAAAAGCAGCTATCTTCAGAATCGCTTTTTTCGGCCGGGCATGAGGAGCCAGATTGACTTTCGTAAATCCCTTTTTCCTGATGTATATCAGGAAAGACCTGACCGCTTTTACCTCCGAGGGGGTAATTTGTTCAGTGTAGCTCGCCACATCCGTAGGATTAATCTCTTGTGGCCTTCTCCCCAAGCCAAGCCAACGAACAAATTTATATACTTCTTTTTGGGTGGTATCTCTGTTTTTTTGAGGTAAGCCTGATAAAAATTCTGCAGCTAATTCAGCCAGTGTGGAATTACGAATGGAAACTTCATCCATTAACAGATAACAATGATAATACAGGAAGTGGACGCTGTCAAATTGTTCCTGTATTGTGAGGGAGAATTATCTTTTAGTCCACAAGATACGTCCTGGGGATAGGAAAACCATCAAAATGCGAAGCATAAGAAGTAGTATAGGCACCGGCGGAGGTGATATAAATTATGTCCCCAATATTTACTTCAGGAAGTTCTACTTCAGTCGCTATGACATCAAAGCTATCACAAGAGGGCCCAGCTAACGTCCACCTAGTAGCTCCATCGTTATTTTCTCTGTAAGTCAGCTTATGCCTTGCGCTGACAAAGGAATATTTAATGCCTCCGACAGTCTCCATCAAGCCATTGAATACGCCAACATTCAGATAGAGCCACTTTTCCTCATTGCGACCAGCTTTGGCGATAACAGCGGCGACCATCGTGCCTGCCTCCCCCACCAGGGCTCTCCCCGGCGTCACTATCAGCTCAATATCCCCGGGGAAAGTTTCCTCCACAGAGCTCATAACTAGCCGGGCAATCTCACCAATAGAAGGAACAGGCTTGATGTACCTGATAGGGAAACCACCACCGATATTCAACAGGTGCAGCTTCAGTCCTTCTTTTGCCACAGCATCCCAGACCTGACGGCTCTTCTCAACCGCCTTGACCCAGCTACCAGGTTCCATACACTGAGAGCCTACATGAAAGCTAATACCGTAAGGTACAAGCCCTCTTTCTTCAGCATGAAGCAGCAAGTGCGCCGCCTCCTCCACTTCAACACCAAATTTCCTGCTCAGTGGCCACTCACTACCTTCATTGGACACAGAAAGACGCACACAAACCTTGCAGCCAGGAGCAAATTGAGATAACTTTTCCAGTTCAGCATATGAATCAAAGGCAAACAACTCCATGCCATTGTCATAGGCAAACTTGATAAAAGAATGGTCTTTGACTGGATTGCCAGATACAATCTCCTGGGGCGGGATTTTCGACTCAAGTAAAAGCTCCAACTCACCCTGAGATGAGATTTCGAAGGCACAGCCACATTCTTTCAGAAGCTTTACAATGTCAGGATGAGGATTGGCTTTCAGGGCATAGCAAATTTTTGCCCCTTTGAACTTGTCGCGAAACTCGCAATATTTTTGCCTTATCTCTTCTTTATCAATAATGAGTGCCGGCGTTTTATCAGCACGGGCAATTTGTTGAAGTATTTGCTCTGTGCTCGCCTTGATCGGGGTCAGCAATCTCTCACAGCCTCTTATTTGACATCTATTCCTGGTGTTACTTTGCTGGAGCGGGCTAAATACTTCTCCACTATCGCCAGGGCACAATATTCACCGCACATACTGCAAGTCTTGCCAGCGCTGGGAATCTTGCTGTGAACTCGTCGTGAAAGCTGTGGATCCAGAGACAATTCCGCTTGAGTCTCCCAGTCAAGAGACTTACGCGCCCGGGACATCCGTTCATCCCATTCCCTAGCGCCTTTCACTCCTTTAACGATATCACCAGCATGAGCAGCAATGCGCGAGGCAATTACTCCCTGCCTGACATCTTCTACATCAGGGAGAGAAAGATGTTCTGTGGGAGTGACATAGCACAAAAAATCAGTTCCCGCAGCAGCAGCAATAGCACCTCCGATGGCAGCAACAATATGGTCATAGCCAGCACCTACATCAGTCACCAGGGGTCCCAAAACGTAGAAAGGCGCTCCACAGCAAAGGCTCTTCTCCATTTGAACATTAGCTACTATCTGATCCAGAGGTATATGCCCGGGACCTTCTACAAAAACCTGAACATCAGCCTCTCTGGCACGCTTTACCAACTCACCCTGGATGATAAGTTCTTCGATTTGTGCTCTATCGCTAGCATCANCCAGGCATCCAGGCCGCAACCCATCACCCAGGCTCAAAGCGAAATCATATTTGTGAGCCAGACCCAGCAGGCGGTCATAATACTGGTATAGAGGGTTTTCTTTATCATTGTGCAGCATCCAACCAGGTGACGAAAGCACCACCTCGAGAGACTATGTCGGTCAGTCTGCCCTGTTCTCTTAACCTGGCCACAGATGCTTGAGTTACCCCACAGTGAAGAGTCATAAAATCAACGCCTTCTCTGGCTTGCTCTTCAATTACACTGAAGATTTCATCAACGGTCATGTTCACGATGGTTCCGTGCTTTTCAATCGCCTCGATACCAACCTGATAAATAGGTACGGTACCCACAGGTACAGGACTGGCATCAATGATGGCTTTCCTTATGGCAGAGATATCGCCACCAGTGCTCAAGTCCATTACAGTATCAGTGCCAAAATCAACAGCAGCCCTCAATTTTTTAAGTTCCGTGTCTATGCCAAAAAAGTCAGGTGAGGTCCCTATATTGACATTAACTTTAGTTTTCAACCCTTTGCCTATGCCGCAGTAAGATGCTAGATTTATGTGATTGAGGTTAACAGGAATTACGATATTGCCCGCAAGCAAGCCCTGCAGCACAAAATCAGCTTCCAGCCNCTCCTCTTGGGCCACATACTCCACCTGGGGTGAAGCAATCCCTTTTCGTGCCAGTTCTATCTGAGTCATTCTACTATGAGACAAATCTAGCATAATGCCATCTCCAATGCAAACTTCCTGTTAACCAAACCTCTCTCGCTGATTTTTGGATGACAATCACCTGCTCTCAGAGTATAATCCAGTCACATTATCAGAGGCGAGAATGATCAGAAGTTTCAATGGTAAAACACCAAAGGTAGCGGCGTCAGCCTTCATCAGCGAGGCAGCTTATATCATTGGAGATGTGGAAATCGGTGAGAACTCCAGTGTTTGGCCGGGAGCTGTAATCAGGGGAGATCTGGGCAAGATAACAATCGGGCGTAATTGCGCTGTGGAAGATAACTGCGTTATCCACGCAGGTTCACCCACAACAACAGGTAACCGACAGGATATTGTCATCGGCGATAATGTGCAGATAGGTCATGGTGCTGTTGTTAACGGTTTTAAGATTGGCAATAATAGCCTGTTAGGTATGAATTGCACTATTTTGCATGATTCCGAGATCGGCGACTTTTGCATCATCGCCGCTGGCTGTGTTGTGGGAGAGAAAATGAAGATTCCCGATAAGTCCTTCGTTGCCGGTGTCCCCGGCAAGATCAAGGGCGAAGCTTCAGAAAAGCAATTATGGTGGGTACAANAAGCCCCGGAGGCTTATACTAAATTAGCCCAGCAACATAAAAAGCAAAACCCTTAGTCAAGAGAAACATCACATGCTCTCAGGAGCGCTCATGCCCATAAGGCCAAGAATTTTAACCAGAACTATCTGAGTTGCTTTGACCAGTTTAAGTCTGGCCTTCGTCAGCGCCTCATCTCCAGAGACAACACGGCACTGCTTATAAAAACTATGGAAAACTGTAGCCAGGTCTTGCGCATAGTAGGTCAAATAGTGTGGTTGTAGCGTAGCAGCTGCATCCTCCACAATCTCAGGTAAAGCCACCAGGCGGCGAATTAAAGTCAGCTCTGGTTCACTAGAAAGCAGGGAAATATCGCCCTGGCTGTAATCAATTCCCCGCTGTTTTGCCAACCTGAGGATGCTGGCAATCCTGGCATGAGCGTATTGAACATAATATACAGGATTGTCTGCTGACTGCCTCTTGGCCAGCTCAATGTCGAAATCCATCTGGCTATCAGCAGAGCGAGATAGAAAGATAAAGCGGCAGGCGTCCGCACCCACCTCATCTATAACTTCGCACAAGGTAACAATGTCACCGCTGCGCTTGGATACCTTGACGATTTCCTCACCACGCCGCAAAGTAACCAGTTGATAGGTAATTATTCTAAGCTGCTCCGGGTCTATCCCCAGAGCCTGCATAACCGTCTTCATTCGGGGAATATGTCCCTGATGGTCTGCTCCCCAGATATCAATAACACGGTGGAATTTCCGCTCCACAAATTTGTCATAATGATAGGCGATATCAGAGGCAAAATAAGTAGGAGCACCATCGCTGCGTACCAACACATTATCTTTATCCTCCCCCAGAGAGCTTGATTCAAACCAGGTGGCATTTTCCCTCTTTGCTACATATCCTTCATTCTGCAGTAAAGCCATGGCCTTATCATACTGCTCATTCTGATACAGACTTTTTTCACTAAACCAGGTATCGAATTTGACTCTCAACAATCTGAGGTCCTCTTCTATTCCAGCCATCATCTTTTCAATCCCAATTTTACCCAGCTCAGCGATAGCCTTTTCTCGCGGCAAGGTCAGAAATTCGCGGCCATGCTCCCGGGCAATTTCTTCAGCCAGGCTAACCAGGTAATTGCCAAGATAGCCTTCTTCAGGCATGGCAGCCTCTCCTCCCAAACACTGCTGATAACGAGCATAAAGAGAGCGGCCGAAGTTATCTACCTGGGTGCCCATATCATTGATATAGTATTCCCTTTCCACCGAATATCCCGCAGCAGCAAGGACATTGGCTAATGTACTGCCGAGGACAGCACCGCGGCCGTGCCCCACATGAAGAGGCCCTGTGGGGTTCGCACTGACAAACTCCACCTGAACACGACTGCCCTTACCCAAATCGAGATTGCCATAAGCTTCACCGTCAGTTAAAATCGCCTCCACCTGCTCTTTGAGCCAGTCATCTCGTAAGGTGAAGTTGATAAATCCCGGTGAGGCAACAGAGACCTTATCAACTTCAAGCGGTGGTGAGATATGCTCAAATATCCGCTGGGCGATAACCATGGGGGGCATTTTCATGGAGCGCGCTAACTTCAAAGGAAGTCCCGAGGCAAAATCTCCATATTCTGGATTCTGGGGATGCTCTATAATTATCTCGGGCAAGGCTGCCGAAGCGAGAACACCTTGTTCCTGAACTGCCAAAATTGCCTGCTGCAAAGAAATAGCCAGCTTTTGCTTCAACAATAATTTATCCATGGCAGCCTCCTTTACCAGATATCATGAAATACTTCAACTCCACTCGGCCTTCTGTGTCCACAGGCGATTTAACTTCCCCTTCAAAAGCAAGTTTTGCCTTCGCTTTAAATCAGGGTCACTATTGAACAGGGCGATTGCTTCTCGCCGGGCCAGCTCTATAAGGTGTATATTTGATAATTGGGCCACTTTAAGGTCAGGTAGTCCACTTTGACGAGAGCCAAAAAATTCCCCAGGGCCGCGCAACTCCAGGTCTTTCTCAGCTAAAACAAAGCCATTATGAATTTCTTCCATGAAATGGAGCCTCTCTTTTACTTCAGGCGAATACCTTTCCGGGATAAGTATACAATACCCCTCATCCTCACTTCTACCAACTCTGCCCCTGAGTTGATGAAGTTGCGATAACCCGAAGCGTTCTGCACCTTCTACCACCATAACCGTAGCCCCGGGCACGTCAATGCCAACCTCCACCACCGAAGTGGACACCAGGATATCAAATTCTCCAGCACGAAAGCATCGCATTATTTCTTCTTTTTCAGAAGACGGCAGTTGTCCATGGAGCAACCCCAATTTCAAATCAGGGAAGACTTCATGAGACAGCCTCTGATACTCGGTGGTGGCAGCCTTTGTCTCCAGAGACTCAGATTCTTCAACCAGAGGGCAGATGATAAAAGCTTGCTTGCCTTTGCTGACTTCACGGCGGATGAAGCGGTAAACCTGGTCCCGATATTCAGGCTTGAGCCACTTTGTCTTAACACGCTGCCGCCCTGGCGGCAACTCATCTATAACAGAAAGGTCAAGGTCTCCATACACCGTTAATGCCATAGTTCGAGGAATAGGTGTGGCTGTCATCACTAAAACATGAGGATTGAAGCCTTTCTGCCGTAATGCTCCCCGCTGCAGTACGCCAAAGCGATGCTGTTCATCCGTGATTGCCAGACCTAAACGGTCGAATTCTACTCCTTGTTGTATCAGGGCATGGGTGCCAATAACAATGTCAATCACGCCTTGATTGATTTCATGGTGCAAATCTTCTTTTTCACTGCTGCTAAGGCTGCCCACAAGCAAAGCAATAGTAAGCGGCTTTGAAAGGAAGCCCGAATAACATTTGATGTTTGCTGTTTTCTCTTCCTGCTCAGCAACCTCAGCTAAATAGCTGCAAATGTTGTGGAAATGCTGCTCAGCTAATACTTCAGTAGGCACCATTAAAGCACTTTGATACCCATTAGCTGCAGCTATCAGAAGAGCCACAGCGGCAACCACTGTTTTACCACTGCCCACCTCGCCCTGTAAAAGACGCGCCATGGCCTTCGGTTGCTGCAGGTCATCCAAAATATCTTGAAGCACTCTTCGCTGAGCACCGGTCAGAGTAAAAGGAAAACAAGATAAGAATTTGTCGATCACCTCATGGCTGATAGTGAAGGCATTGCCCGGCTGGCTTTCCTTCCAGCTTCGCTTTCGGGAAAGAACGCTTAACTGCAACAATAGTAACTCATCGAAAGCCAGGCGCTCTCTGGCTTTCTCCGCCATCGGTTGGGTATCAGGATAATGAGCCTGGGCAAGAGCCTGTGGCAGGTCCATCAACTGGCATCGCGCTCTTAGCTCTGAAGGAAGAAACTCTGCTGCTTGCCCAAGATAGCCATCGAGAGCTTCTCTGGTCCACTTTCTGACCTGCCGTGGGTATAAGCCCCGGGTGAGAGGATAAATTGGAACCAGACGAGCAGTATGAATAGTTTCCTCACCCGGCTCAGAACTGGTTGTGCTCTCCAACAATTCCCACTCCGGGGATTCAAATACTTTCTTCCCCTTGAATTTTCTTACCGTGCCGCTGATAACTATGCGCGCATTGGTAGTGAATTTTCTGGCCAGATAAGGTTGGTTGAACCAAACCACTCTGACGGTTCCTGTTTCATCACCAACAATCGCCTCCGTGCTGCGCCAGTTGCCAAATGTAGCTACTCTGGCTTCCCAAATTGTGGCTGTAATAGTTTGTTCCTTCCCTTCTTCTAGCTGGGAGATGGTTTTGCGTTGACTGTAGTCAACATACCGTCTGGGGAGGAAATAAAGCAAATCCTCTATCGTGGCAACGCCAAGTCTGGCAAATTTGGCAGCTATTTTAGGGGCAACGCCCTTGATAACGGTTATCGGCGAATTCAATCCACCGTCTCTTTCCCGGGAGCGCGGCTTATCTCTGGTCACCACTTCTCGCTTTGCCTTATCCAGCTCACTTAACCAGTCGAGGGTACGTGTTACCCATATCTTTCGCTCATCTGTGCCGCAGGAAGAGTAGCTTTGCTCAGCCAGGTTGAGCCCATCGAAGTCGGCTAGAAGCTGCCGGGCAAGTTCTTTTCTCTTCACCTCTTTGAGCGTGAGAACAAGACCCTGCCTTATTTCACTCGCCTTCTTGTCAAGATACTTGTCCAGACCACCCCACACTGCCTTGTCAGCACAGCCACCTTTATGCTCTAATTCAAGAATAGCTTGCAGTACATCAAGCTCAGCCATCTGTGCTAATGTTCCGCCTCAAGGACAGAGACAGCAAGAACATGAGGACCAACATGAGTACCCACCACGGGGCTCACCTTGGAACGATAGAGATTCTCTGGAGGAACTACATCCTGGAGACGCTCAGCGAGCATCTCTAATTCATCAGGGGTAGTGGCATCTTCGATAGCCANAGCCTCGACATGATNGAAATCCCGCACAAAATCTACCATAAGGTNCATAGCACGCAACCGGTTACGCGGCCGTGCGAGAGGAAAGGTATTCCCATCTTTTATCCCCAGAACTGGATTTACCTTCAGTAAACCGCCCAAAAACGCCTGCGCCTTGCCAATGCGCCCACCCCTTTTCAGATATTCCAGGGTATCAAATGTCATATACACATGAACTCTGGGAATGGCTTCCTTAACCCATCCAGCAATTTCGTCCAGATTGGCGCCTGACCTGGCCATCCTGGCTGCTGAGATAACCAGAAGCATCTGTCCCCCTATAGCCAGCCGGGAATCTATAACCTCGATATGGCAATCCTTGTTTACCATTGTGCTGCCCTGGAGTGCTATCCTGTAAGTTCCACTATACATCTCTGAGAGCGTTATCGTCAGGATTTCCTTTGTTTCCTCAGCCAGTTTATTGAAGAGCTCGGCAAAAAAATCGGGAGTAACAGTTGAAGTGGTAGGGATGGTTTCACCTTGCGTCAGCTTGTGATAGAACTCCTCGGTGGTCAGGTCAATATTATCATGGTAAACATGGCTGCCAAACTGGACATATAAAGGTACCACGGTAATCCCAAGCTTGCGGGCCAGCTCAGGAGTAATGTCAGAGCAACTATCAGTTACAATCTCAACCACTATTCCACTGATATAATATACTCGTAGTAAGGCTGTCCGCCCTGAACAAGTTCAACCTCTATTTTATATTTATTGCTGATTTCTTTGACGATATTTTCAGCTTCCGCAGCTTCTACTTTGTTGCCGCAATAAATGGTTATTAACTCCATACCCCTCACCTCCGATTTTTCCAGAGCCTCCAGAACGACATCCACTCTCTTATCACCACTGGCTACCAACTTCTCATCCTCTAAAACAGCAACGGGCTTTCCTTTCTTTACCTTCAAGCCATTGATTTGTGTCCCTCGCACTGCTTTAGTAACTGCTATGGTCTTAATTGTATTTGTTGCTTCTTTCATAACTCGGGCATTCTCTTCCAGATCCAGGTCATAATTAAAGGCAAGAAATGCCGCTATGCCCTGAGGCATAGTTTTGGTGGGCACAACTCTGATGCCTTTCGAAGTGAAAGGCTTAACCTGTCGAGCTGTGGAGACAATATTCTTGTTATTGGGCAATATAATGACATTATCTGAGGGCGCTGATTCCACCGCCTGGAGCAGCTGGCGAACACTGGGATTCATTGTTTGCCCACCAGGAACGATAATCACATTTCCCAGACTATTGAATATCTTGAAGAAGCCTTCGCCTGAAGCTACTGTTACTATGGTTATATCAGTTACAGGTAACTTTTCCCTTTGCATTTTGAGGAACCCAAGATACTCGTCATCCATGTTGTCGATTTTTATCTCATGCAGCTTGCCCAGATGAGCAGCATAGCTGATGACTTCTCCAGGATCAAAGCTATGGATATGAACCCTGACCAGGGAACCATTACCGGTAATGGTTAGAGACTGCCCTTTCTTTGCCAGAGTTTTTTCAATCCTTCCTATGTTGATGTTTTGCCCCTCCAGCAGAAAATTGGTGCAGTACCCATAAGGTAATTCCACTTCGGTGGACATCGGGATTGTTTTGGGAAGTAAAGCCGTCTCAGAGGAGACTATCGCCGGTTTCCAATATTGTATCTTCCCCGCTTCCCCTTTGAGGTAATGGAGTGCACCATTGAGTAAAACATAAAGGCCCTGTCCACCAGCATCAACGACGCCAGCATCCTTCAGCACCGGCAATAAAGTGGGCGTTCGAGCTACTGAATCCTCAGCAGCTTCTACAGCAACTTCCAACACCGCGGTTAAATCATCTGGATGAGCCTGGGCAGCCTCCCGAGCAGCCTTAGACAAATCCTTAAGCACTGTCAGCATAGTTCCCTCTACCGGGTCAATAACTCCCTGATAAGCTAACTGCACAGACTCAGCCAATGCATTGGCAAAATCCAGCCCGCTGAAACAAGCGTTGTGCTCCAGCCCCTTAGCCAGACCACGCCAGAATTGAGATAAGATAACGCCTGAGTTCCCCCGCGCTCCCATCAAGGCCCCATGAGCCATCATTTTTGCTATTGAAGAGGCATCGCTGTCCACATCCTGCTTCGCCTCATCTATCGCAGAACGCATAGTGAGCAGCATATTGGTTCCCGTATCCCCATCAGGTACCGGGAAAACATTGATGGCGTTGATATCGGGGGCGCATTTCTCCAGCCAGGCAGTCCCTGTGATGAACATCTCCCTCAGAGTCTGACCGTTAACTAAGTCTCCCATATTACCATTGGCTTTGAAGTTATTATTGTGATATTATTGGCAAAATGATTGAGCCCAGCTTCCCCTTAAGAAACCTAACGAGGAGAATTTACAATGAAGTGTGAAATATGTGGCAAAAAGCCTATGTTCGGAAACAACGTAAGCCACTCCAAAAGACGCACCAAGCGCCGCTGGCTGCCAAATATCCATCGTGTCTCAATTATGGTAGAGGGAAAGAAGACAAAAGTCAATATATGTACCCGATGCCTTCGCACCCTGCACAAGGCAGCCCACTAAGTTACTGTCTCCTTCATTTTCTGTAATGCCCAGCTTATCCCCTCTGCGGCTTTAAATATACTGGCACCAACTACCAGGACTCTGCCACCAGCTTTAACTACGCTGGGCGCATTATCCACAGTGATGCCGCCGTCAACTTCAAGCTCAGCATCAATGCTTTTATCATCAAGCATCTCTCGCAAGCGCGCTATCTTGGGCAATGCTTCCGGGATAAAGGGTTGCCCGCCAAAACCTGGATTGACGCTCATTATGAGGACCAGGTCAGCATAAGGGATAATCTCCTCTATGAAACTTAACGGCGTCGCCGGACTTAGAGAGACCCCGGCTCTCACCCCTTTCGCCTTTATAGACTCAATTGTCCTGTGAATGTGAGGGCAGGCTTCTATATGCACGGTGAGGATATCAGCACCAGCGGCAACAAAGTCAGAGATATAGCACTCAGGGTGTTCTATCATCAGATGGACATCCAGAGGCAAGCTGGTCCAGGAGCGAATGGAAGCTACTACCGCAGCTCCGATACTGATGTTGGGCACAAAATGCCCATCCATGACATCTACATGAATGTAATCAGCCCCCGCCCTGGTGGCTTCATCAACCTGCTCACCAAGCCTGGCAAAATCGGCGGAAAGTATTGATGGCGCCAGCTTTACTCTATTCTTCATCTTTCTTTTCTACGCGCTTATCAAAAGAGAGTATCTTTTTAGCATTGTTTACCGCCTCCTCTACTTGCTGTGAGGAGGTGCCGCCAACAATATTTCGAGCAGATATAGATGATTCCAGGGTAATGGCGTATACATCTTCATCAAAGAGAGCAGAAAACCTGTGATACTCATCCAAGCCGAGCTCATGAAAACTCTTAGACCTGCCTGCAGCATACTCATTGAGTCTGCCTATAACACCATGAGCTTCCCGGAAGGGCAAGCCTTTCTTCACCAAATAGTCAGCTAAATCGGTGGCCAGTATGTAATCCTCCTCGATATCATCACGCATGCGACCAGCATTCACTTCAATTGCCTTCAGCATTTCAGCAAATATCTCCAGGCTGGAATGCAGGGTATCCACGGTATCGAAAAGGCTCTCCTTATCTTCCTGAATATCACGGTTATAGGCTAAGGGCAAAGACTTCATGGTGGTCAGCATACTCATCAGGCTGCCATACACTCGCCCCGTTTTTCCTCTGGCCAGTTCCGCCACATCAGGGTTCTTCTTCTGCGGCATTATGCTGCTGCCTGTGGTAAAAGCTGAGCTGATTTCTATAAAGCCGAACTCTTTGGAAGACCATAAGATAAGCTCTTCAGCTAACCGCGAAAGGTGCATCATGGCAATAGCCGCTGCCGCTTCGTACTCTATAATGAAATCTCTGTCAGAAACAGCATCAAGGCTGTTATTGCTGACCTGGCTGAAGCCCAATTCCCGGGCAACAAACTCGCGGTCTATGGGATAAGCAACGCCAGCCAGGGCGCCGCTGCCTAAAGGTAAGACATCGGTGCGCTTGAAACAGTCATGAAATCTCTCTTTGTCTCTTTGAAACATCTCGAAATAAGCCAGGAGGTGATGCGCCAGAAGAACAGGCTGAGCCTGCTGCAAGTGGGTATAGCCAGGCATGATAACTGTTTTATTCGCCTCAGCCAGCTCTATCAGTGAGCGCTGCAAGTTTACCAGCTTATCAACAGTTTTCAGGATTTCTTCTCTGAGGAAGAGGCGTGTGTCCAGTGCTATCTGGTCATTCCGAGAGCGAGCCGTATGGAGCTTCCCGGCAACATCGCCTACTTTTTCAAATAGCCTGGCTTCGATATTCATGTGAATATCCTCAAGCCCGGCTTTGAATTGAAATTCTCCCCGCTCGATTTCGCCGCAAATAGAGTCGAGCCCTTCAATTATCCTGTCGGCATCGCTCGCAGCTATTATTCCCTGCTTTGCCAGCATCTTGACATGAGCGATGCTCCCTCTGATGTCCTGACGCCACAGCCTCTGGTCAAAAGAAACAGAGGCAACATAATCTCGCGTTAATCTGCTTTTGTCTTCTAACATCTCCTTAAGTCTAGAGCACCTAAAATGAAATCTTGATATTTTCTTTCCTGTTTGTCAACCAGTTTTCACTAAATGCTTGGAAACCTCGAATGAAGAAGGCGAGTAGCCTGAAAGAAAGTTATAGAGACAGCACGAAAATACAACGCTGACCCCGGCAGTATCAAGTGCCAAGCTCTTGCCCTGTTTGTTCAGGGATATTCGCCAAAGGAAGTGCGCTTTCTGCTTGGTCACCATCAAGACCCTGATTATCCTCGGCGATTCAGCAAGGCTGTCAAAGGGGCTAACTCAAGAAGAGCTAGCGAGAGCATTGAACACCAAGCAAGCTAGCATAGCCCGGCTGGAGAGTGGCAACTCACTACCATCTCTATCGATGGTAAAAAAAGTGGCTGAAGCGCTTGACGCCGAACTGGAAATTAAACTGCAACCCAGGCATCAACCTGTACAGAATTTGACAAGGCAGAAGATTTGAAAAATGGCCTGGATTCTAGAGCACTTGTACCAGCGGGTGAAGGTATAAACTCAGGCAGCGCCTTTTCCCTGAGTAAGGCACAGGAGATAATTTATATATATGCCCGGCGCTCAGGCTCCCCTAAAATCGCATCCTAGTGCGAGTGTTATTGTAAAGTGATAATTCCTCCATGATTATTTTGGGATTCTGTAAAGTAGGCGGCGAATCAGCCGCCATCGTTCAAATGTGGTGATGATAATCACTTCCTGAAATACAAAAACGAAGGTTAACAAGCCCAGATGCAGACAAGGGCTACTTCACTAAGCCAGGCGGAGCCAGTATACTATGCCTAATATGCCTAACACCCAGTAGCAAAATCTACGATCGCTCCATGCTACGCCTACAGCAGCTTGTGTAGCTCCTCTATCCAATATTATAGCTCTGTGTCCTGGACTTGATAACGAAGACTCTACGATACTTTCAGCGGTAGGAGAAGGGGAAGAGCGGGAGCCATAGCATTCCTAGCGGTGGTTTCAGGGAGGAATACTTCTTATAGAAACCGCTTTTCACCGCTTCATTCCAACTGCCATGTGATATACTGAAACAAAATAAGTGAAATAGCTAAGGTGACATAATCCATGTCAAGAATAGCCATTCTCAGCGATGCGCACCTTCTGATTCAGGCTGAGCGCTTTAAGGACGAGAATTACCGCTCTCCGCGTGGCGAAATATCGCTTAAGAATTTCAGCAAAGTCGTCAGCCAGGTCATAGCAGAAGAGCCCGAAGTGGTCATCCTTGCCGGCGATATGTTTGATGAGAGAGAAAAAGGTGGAGATTGGATAGCAGATGCCGAAGCAGCCAAATACTGGCCTGAGATTCGCGGTGAACTGAAGCGATTGATGGAAGCCACCAGATATGGGATTTATGCCCTGAGGGGAAATCATGACTCCGCTTCTGTATTAAAGGAGCTTCAGGATTATCTGGGAGATGGGTTCCACTTTGTGCGAGACGAAGAAAAGGAAATCGGCGGCCATCGCGTATATTTCCTGGAGACTCGCTACCGCCAGGGCAGCTACAGAATCCCCGAGGAAGAGCTTCCCGGAGGAGGGGAGATACTCATCATGCATGAAACCCTGCCCTGGGGCATGCCGGGATTAGAAGAGGAAGTGTTCCAGGAGCTTGGAAAGAGATTCTCTCTCGTGTTTAATGGCCACATGCATCACTATGCTCATGGTCCACTCGATATATCCAACTTTTATTCCCTGCCAGCGCTAATTCCCTCTCAGGAACTTAAAAATAATTTCACAATCAAGTACCAGTGGCCTGGCGATCTGGCGGAACCTGAAATCAAAGACTCACCTTTTGGCTATCTGATGCTGGATGGCCAGGAGATTTCATTCCAGAGATATACTCCTGTACAGAGCATAGTGAGAGTAGAGATTAAGGGAGATTCTCCCTCCGAAGCTATCACAGGAATCAACGAAGTGTATGCCGCATTAATGGAAAGAGAAGATAGGGATAATCTGTGGATATGGGTTTCTGCTCGGGGAGTTACTTTTGTGGACATGCTGGGGAAAGAAACTGGCAAGTATCCTGAAATAAACACGATGGATATCGATATCAAGGCAAAAAAAGAGCTGAGAAAGCCGGTGGCGTTGAAGGGGCTGGACAAGGTGATAACTCTGTCTGAATTGGAAGGAAAAGTGCTCACCTCTTTGCCCTGGCCAGACAGGGAGTTGGCTCAAGAGTTGTTCGATGAAGTATTTACCAGGGATAATTTATCCAGGAGGGCGGATAGCAATCTGGGAAGACTCCTTTTTCAGAGGCTTCTTGAATTAGCTGCCCCTCGTTATGATGTGCCGCCGGAGCGGGTAAACAGCTTTCTTATGCGAATTGATCCCCTCTGGAAGAAGAGATAAAAAAGAAATGAAACTGGCTAAGGTGGCTTTTGAAAATGTGATGGAACTGGAAGGTTCCATTGTGTTTCCTGAAGGCAAGGTGGTTGTTATCTATGGCGAGAATAAGGCCGGAAAATCCAACATAATTCATGCCTTGAGATATGCTTTTCTCAACAAAGTAATAAGGTCCAGGAAAAGTTCGGGATATGATGAATCAAAGCTCGTGACCGGGAAGGAGATGGCGCCTGCTGGTGGTGTGGGAAGGATATCCATAGAATTCAGCCATGATGGACGGCAGTTTGAAATCCATAGAGAAATAGACCGTTATAAGGATAACAATAAAATCCTGAGGAAGGAAGCTGATGGATTTCACGAGCTCGATTTCGCCAGGACGCTGGATAAGGAATTGAAGGCGGGATTGCTCGATGCCCTGTTTGCCCCGGACAGCGCTATGGGTTTCAACCATCTCAATGAAAAGAACATTGATACTGTTATTCGTGAGCTATTTAAGGAAATTGGCAATGCCAAGGTGTTGACCAGGGATTTCAAGCAGCGCATACAAAGACTGCGAGAAGAAGCCTCCGCCAGATTTGTGGACATAGAAAGGGATTATAATTCTTTTGTAGCTCATTTGAAGGATGAATTGAGAGAAGTGCCGCTTGACTTGAGCAGATTTGAAAGATATGAATTCGGCAGGACATCTGAAAAGATAAGCGATGTTGTTGATGTATTAAAAAAGTATATTGATAGCCTGGAAAAGGGTGATTTGAAAGAATGGATGGGGGAGATGAGAAAGAGGGCGCAGGATGCCGAGGGTATAGAGAAACTGCTCGGCAGGGATGCTGAGATCAGGAACAGCTTTCAGAAGATAGAACAGATTTCACATGATAAGGAACAACTGAATTTCCTTGTGACCGCATTAAGAAAAGCGAAGCTCGGCGACCCTGTACCTCAGGAACCGGGAAAGTTTTATGATAGCGAGCTGGACAGAAGTGCCCGCGTTATCTATCAGAAGCTCAAGGATGCACAGGTTTGCTATTCCAATGCTCTGGCTCTGGCGCGGGAAGAGAAAATAGACTTCAAGGTTGATAATCCCGCGAGAATCAAGAGTGACAAGGAAAAAGTATTGAAGCTGCTGACCAGGGAAGTCCTCGCTGGAGATGCTCCCAGAGTTCCTGCTGACCTGGTCAAGATTGGCACTTCCGTGCATGGGCTTATTCCTCTAAAGCTCATGGATGAGGACCCCGCTTTTACCAAGCTGAGCCCGGAACCTATTCCCGATGCACCTGAGGAGCAAAAACGGCGATATGCCCGGATTCTGGAGAAGAAGGTAGAGAACTTGAAGGTTATGTGTCAGGATAAAGACAGGGCAGAGAACTTCTTCGACAACGAATTTGTTTCCGAACTCACTCGCATCAGCGGGTACAGCATGACCCTGATGGGAAACGAGAAGGTAGAGAAAGAAAGGATTTCAAATATGGCCCGGGAGATACATACCAAGCTTATTTTGTTCGCCCGGGAGCATGTGGAGATGCCCAAAATGGAGTGTGAGGGAGATTTGGAGCCTTTCCTGCTGACTGTGAGACAAATTTTATCTTGTAAGAAATCAGGTTACCGGGAAGAGCTAAATGAGAAACTGAAATCGCTGGGTATAGCAGCAGAGAAATTCGACACTCACGAAATAGATACACTGCTGTATAAATTTGCGGAGAAGGAGAGAGACATACCGCGCTACAGAAGCACCTGGGCTGAGCTTGCAAAGCAGAAAAGAGTTGAGTGGGATAACAACGACGCCGAATACGCTGACCTGAGATATGTGCCTGCGGTGACAGACGGAATTGATAAGGCGCTTGATGCCATTCTGGACAATGCTTTCGATGAGCAGGAAGTGATAAAAGGGATAAAGGATATCATTGTTGAGATAGATAACAAGCTTGTGATTGAAGGCCTGGTAAACTCCTGCATTGAAATGAGTGAAGGCAGCTTGCAGCTCAGCAAGACCATTTATAAAGACAGAGAGATAACCCATCCCTGTGGGGCGGAGAGGTCATTTTTCAGCCTGGCAACACTCACCGCACTGGCGAGATATTTCGGTTTGCCGGTTATTATAGATGAAGCTGCCAATAACCTGGACAAGAATCACTTGCGGCACTTTATCTCTCTCGTGAGGAAATTCGCCGCCGATTACGATGTTCAATATATACTCTCAATAAAGGAAACCGATGACTTTCCCCTTGGTGGCTGGGTTCGAGAATTCGCCGATGACCTGCAGATATATCAGGTAAAGATCAGGGGCAATAAGAAATACATCGAGCCTGTTGATTTGTATGCCTGATGTCATTGCGAGCCGAAGGCGAAGCAATCCCACGATATCATCATTAGCGCTCAGCAGTCAGTATAAAGCTGATAGCTGAGAATTGTGATATATTGAAGATGAGGCATGAAGAAAGCGAGCTAGCCTGAGCAAGCACAGAGCTTGCATATTTCGATGTTATCTGCAATTTCGAGGTGGTAAATATTGATTATAGCCACTATGCTTCGGGTAATTTCATTTCTTTAGATTAATGTTGCCTCGTGCAGCATACTTGCTTTTGGCACTTCACAGACACATAAACCATTAAGTTAGAAAACGGCCTTATTCCAGTTGCCATGTGGTATACTCACGCTGATAATGGATGGAACAAAACAGATTAGTCTCACTCGTAACCAGCGGAGGTAACTATGAGTATTAAGTTT
>JGI24025J20009_10000246_pt1 | contig 42535 bp, 28 predicted proteins | sample Cruoilmetagenom3_FD_20009 | JGI IMG/M metagenome (IMG submission 20009)
CAGAGCAAAGCGAAGAATCCAATAAATTAATTATTTAAAAGCTTAGATTCCTCCTCTCGTCGGAATGACAAATCCTTTTTTATTTCCAAGAAATAGATTCCATTATATGCTTAATATCATTCTCTAGATATTTTGCTGCTGGATAAATCGAATCGTAATTGGGTTTGGCATAAAAATAAAGCGAGCCTGTTAAAAAATGATTCGTACTATCTGTAACATAAAATTGAGATTGTGAGGCTGCATTTCCACCAACTTCGTAAATCATACCATAGACACGTCGTTCTTTATTTTCATAAAGTTGCTCTACAATTTCATCGGCTTTTTTAGTATGCTCTTGAGTAAATTTTTGCGCATCGCTTAAAAAGTCCATTAAATTATTCTTGCTACTATCAACACTTTTATAAGTAAGATATATAGACCCTTTTAAACTTGGGTACTCTAGGGTTAGCCCATAACTTTCTGTATTCCCTTTAAGAGGTTTTGCTTCAACTTTAGTTGCTAACAAGTTTTTGTCTATTGTAAAAGGTAACTCTAAATCTAGTTTTTGGTATGTAGCATCAGGAAAATCTAATCTTAAATGTGCATTAGGTTTTGGCATAGGATCTTGGCCACAAGACAAAAAAACAAATAGAATACTTAAAACTAAAAGAGGATGTTTCATGCAGTTTATGGTAAAGTTACTTTAATACGTTTAATGCGTTTTTTATCTAAAGCTTCTATAGTGAAAACGAAATTTTCGAAATTTATTTTAGCACCTATTTTTGGAAACCCTTTCGAAATTTCTAAAACAAATCCTGCTATGGTTTCTGCTTCACCTTTTTTATCTTCAAAAATAGTATCGGTTTCAATCTTTATTATTTTGTAGAAATCTTTTAAAGCTGTTTTACCTTCAAACACAAAGTTTTTATCATCTAACTTAGAAAAAACTAAGTCTTCATCGTCATACTCATCACTAATATCACCAACTATTTCTTCGATAATATCTTCTAAAGATATCAGTCCAGAAGTCCCTCCATATTCGTCTACTACGACTGCTAAATGGACTTTCTTTTCTTGAAACTCTGCCATTAAATCGTCTAGTTTTTTGTTTTCAGGAACAAAAAATGGTTCTCTTAATAAAGTAGTCCAATCGAATTGTTTTCTATCTATATAAGGTAACAAGTCTTTAACATAAAGAATGCCTTTTATAGTATCTATATTATCTTCAAAAACTGGAATTCTGGAATAACCATGGCTAATTATTTCTGGTATAATTTCTAAATATTTTTGATTGATATTTAAAGCAAAAATATCTATTCTTGGACGCATAACCTGCTTCGTATCTGTATTACCAAAAGACACAATGCCTTGAAGAATTTTTTGTTCTTCTTTGGTTGTATCGTGTTCACTAGTTAGCTCCAAAGCCTGAGAGAGTTGATCGATACTTAAGTTAGATTTCTGTTTGCCAAGTTTACTGTGTATACCTAATGTAATACTTCGCATTGGTAAACTTATAGGTGAGAAGATAACATCTAAAACACGTAATGGATAAGCCATAAAATTAGAGAACTTAATCTTATTTCTACTAGCATAAATTTTAGGTAATATTTCTCCAAAAAGTAGGATTAAAAAAGTAATAACCACTACTTCAACTATAAATCGGATAATAGGTTGGGTAATGCTTGTAAATAAAAAATCTCCTAAATAGGCAAACAAAATAACGATTGCGATATTGATAAAATTATTTGCTACTAATATGGTTGCTAATATTTTTTTTGGTCGCTCTAAAAGGGTTGAGATAATTTTAAAAGTACTTGGATTAGCCTCTATGCCTTCTTCTAAATCTGTTCTGGTTAATGAAAACAAAGCTACTTCTGCTCCAGAAATTAGTGCAGAACACAAAAGAAGTATGACTAGCAATATAAAACCAAAAACAATTGAAACATCAATTGCTAGCATTAAGGCATAAAATCTTATGGGTTCAGGATCCAATTATTGTGGTTTTAATTAAACACTATTAAGTTAAAATGGAAGATCGTCATTTCCATCTTCTATTTGATTGCTTGGTTGATTTTGAGCCTCAGGTTTTTTAGTTTCTTGGCTTGCTTTCTGATTGCTTCCACTTTCATTTTTAGTAGTTAGGAAAGTGAAATCTGTACAATGTATTTCGGTAGAATATCTATCGTTACCACTGTCGTCCTGCCATTTTCTTGTTTTCAATCTTCCTTCTATATATACCTTATCTCCTTTAGATAAATATTTTTCACAAATTTCAGCTGCTTTATTTCTTACAACCACATTATGCCATTCTGTATTAGTTACACGCTCGTTAGTCTGTTTGTTTGTATAAGTTTCGTTTGTAGCCAATGGAAAACGACCAATACAATTTCCACCATCAAAATAGTGCATTTTTACTTCATCTCCCAAATGTCCAATTAGCATGACTTTATTTAATGTTCCTGACATAATATTCCTATAAGTTAATAATCAGCAAAATTACGTAATTGCTTTTCATTTCCTTAAATTTAATAAAAAATTATATGCGAAATTAATTATGCCTTAAAAATTAAAATCTTCTATAAATTTTTCAATTAAAACTGGTACAGCATAGTCTCTAATCTTATTTATAGGTATTCCTTGAACAGGTGTCTTTTTTAGGTTTATAATCCAAAACTTGGTATGAAGATGTTGATGGGATAGCTTATGAATAATATCTGCATCATTATATAATGATACTTCATACTTTAAATCCTTTATCAAAGTATAGTTTTTTAATTTAATATGAAACTTATTTAAGCTCGATTCTTTTTCGGTTTCAATAAGAGGAAACTGATATAGGTTTTTCCAAATACCTTTTTCTTCTCGCTTTTCTAGAATGGTCTCTCCAGAATCTGAAACAAAAACTAAAAAATTAAAATATTTTTTAACAGGTTTTTTTGCCTTTAATTTTACTGGCAGCTTATTAACTATGTTTTTATTAAAAGCAACACAGGATTTATTAAAAGGACAAATAGAACAATCAGGATTTGATGGAGAACATTGTCTTGAACCAAAATCCATAATGGCTTGGTTGTGTTCTGCTGGATTATTTTTATCAATAATCTCCTGAGCCAATACCTTAAAAGTTTTAAATCCAGTAGTTGTATTAATTGCTGTGTCTATACCATAATATCTGGATAAAAACCGATACACATTACCATCAAGAACAGCTGTGTTTTCGTTAAAACAAATGGATGCAATAGCACTAGCAGTATAATCTCCAATCCCTTTTAATTTTAGTAAATCTATATAGTTGTTTGGGAACTTACCATTTAAACTGGCAACAACATGCTTTGCTGTAGCATGTAAATTTCTCGCTCTGGAATAATAACCTAAGCCTTGCCATAGCTTTAAAACATCGCTTTCACTGGCTTTTGCAAGAGCGAATACAGTAGGATAGTTACTAACAAAAGCTTCGTAATAAGGTAGTCCTTGTTTAATTTGTGTTTGTTGCAAAATTATTTCAGACAACCATATCTTATAAGGATCTGTGGTCTTTCTCCAAGGGAAATCTCTTTTGTTGTTTAGATACCAAGATGTTAAACTTTTACTAACTCTCATTTAGGATATATAATAAAGACAAAAATAAACGTTTATAAACTTAAATTTAAATGATTTAGGTTTGAAATATTGAATTTTTAATTCCTATATTTGCATCCCTTTAATAATTAATAGTAACTTAAATAAATTAAAAATGACTAAAGCTGATTTAGTAGCAAAAATTTCTGAAAAATTAGGAATAGAAAAAGGTGATGTTCAGGCAACTGTTGAAACATTTATGGAAGAAGTAAAAACTTCTTTAGAAAGTGGTGATAATGTATATTTGAGAGGTTTTGGAAGCTTTATTGTTAAAACAAGAGCAGAAAAAACAGGTAGAAATATATCAAAAAATACAACAATTAAAATTCCTGCACATAACATCCCAGCATTTAAACCTGCAAAAGTTTTTGTAGAAGGAGTTAAAACAAACGTAGAGGTTAAATAAGACCCATAATATTAATTTAAAAAGCATTACTTATGCCAAGTGGTAAAAAAAGAAAAAGACACAAGGTTGCAACGCATAAGCGTAAAAAAAGAAGACGCGCTAATCGTCACAAAAAGAAAAAATAAGTCGGAAAAGTAGTTATCTAACTACTTTTTTGATTTTTACAGTACTCACGTTCTTTGAAATGAGTTTAAACACAATCTTGACCTGTTGTTGTTTAAAACTCCACGGATTTATATAAATCCTGTGAATTGCCTTAACAGATATTGTGGATTATTCCGTTTATTTGTTTAGGTGATATATCTGATTATAAGAATTATAATTAGATAAAAAATATTGTATCATCCATCTGTATAATTTGGTTGGTTGTTTCTAGTTACTAGATATAAGTTGTATTTCAACCTTTAACTATTAGCTCTTGACTTTCAACTAAAGTGTATGGATAAAAATTAACTAAATGGATAAAGAATTGATTATTCGATCTGGTTCAGAACATGTTGATTTTGCCTTATTAAAAGATGGAAAACTAATTGAATTACAAAAGGATGAAGGAAGTAACAACTTTTCTGTTGGTGATGTGTTTATTGCCAAAGTAAGAAAATCTGTTCCAGGCTTAAATGCTGCTTTTGTAAATGTAGGCTACGAAAAAGATGCCTTTTTACATTATCATGATTTAGGACCTAAACTTCCATCATTTTTAAAATTCACAAAAAGTGTAAGCACAGGTAAACTAAGAGATTTTTCTCTAAACAAATTCCCATTTGAAAAAGATATTGATAAAGACGGTAAAATTAATGACGTCTTAAAATCAAATCAGTCTATATTAGTACAAATTGCCAAAGAACCTATATCTACAAAAGGCCCAAGAATAAGCTCTGAGCTTTCTATTGCTGGTAGATATATTGTTTTAGTTCCTTTTTCTGATAGAATTTCTATTTCTCAAAAAATAGAAGATAAAGCAGAAAAAGATAGATTAAAACGTCTTGTAAAGAGTATTACTCCACAAGGGTTTGGTATTATTGTACGAACTGTAGCAGAAGGCAAAAAAGTAGCTGAACTAGATAAAGATTTACAAAATTTGTTAGGTCGTTGGACCGCAATGTGTAAAAAGCTACATAAAGCCCATCATCCAAGTAAAGTATTAGGAGAATTAAATAAAGCATCGTCTATTTTACGCGATATTTTTAATGATTCTTTTACTAGTATCCATGTTGATGATGAAGAGCTTTATATTCAAATAAAAGATTATGTGCAGGAAATTGCACCAAAAAAAGAATCAATAGTAAAGTTATATCAATCTAATGTTCCCATATTCGAAAAGTTTGGAATTGAAAGACAAATTAAAACCTCTTTCGGAAAAACTGTTTCTATGGCGAAAGGAGCCTATGTAATAATTGAACATACAGAAGCTTTACATGTTATTGATGTAAACAGTGGAAATAGATCTAATAAAGAAAAAACGCAAGAAGAAACTGCTTTAGAAGTTAATTTAATTTCAGCAACAGAAATTGCTAGACAATTAAGCCTCCGAGATATGGGAGGAATTATTGTAGTTGACTTTATAGATATGAATAAAGCTGAACACAGAAAAAAGCTCTACAATCATTTACGAGATGAAATGAAACATGATAGAGCAAAGCACAAAATATTGCCTCCAAGTAAATTTGGATTAATTCAAATAACAAGACAACGTGTTCGACCAGAAATGAACATTAAAACCAGAGAGGACAACCCTAATGGTAGTTCTAATGGTGAAGAAGTTGAAGCTCCAATTGTATTAATCCAAAAGATTAATCATGATTTAGAGCAATTATTTAAAAAAGACTATAAAAAGATAACTTTAAACACACATCCTTTTATAGCAGCCTTTTTAACTAAAGGTATTCCATCTATTCGTTCAAAATGGTTTTTTGAACACAAAAAATGGGTTAAAATTTTACCAAGAGATGCTTACACATACTTAGAATATCATTTTTTTGATAAAAATGGTAAACAGATTAAATAATAAAAAAGCCTTACTAAAATTAGTAAGGCTTTTTTTATGACTTATTTTAAGCTTTATTCTTGAGAAGGACCTCCACTTGTAATAATAAACTCTGAACGTCTATTTGTTTGGAACTCTTCTTCAGTACATTTAGTGCCACAATCTATTTTAGGTTCGCTTTCACCTTTTCCTATACCAGAAATTCTACTAGCATCAATCCCTTTTGATATAACATATTGAACTGTAGATTTTGCACGTTTGCTAGATAATTTTTCATTATAGCTTGCTGACCCTCTACTATCTGTATGAGATTCTGCAAGAATAACCATCTCTGGATATTTAATCATAATTGCTACTAACTTATCTAATTCAAAAGCACCTTGTTCTGTAATATTAGATTTATCAAAATCAAACAAAATTGGGTTTAACACCACTTTATCATCTACTATTAAAGTTTCTATTGGCTCTAAATTAAGTTGTAAAGCATATTCATTCTCTTTACTTCCTGAGAATGTAATAGAGTTACTTATATAATCTTTTAATATACCTGTTATCTCTAAACTTTTGTCGCAAGAAACAGTGTATTCAACTACTCCTTCATTATTCGTTTCTTGAGAAGATACAACGCGACCACTTTCATCTTTAATTGTAATTTCAACTCCAGCTAAAGGATTATTTGTTTTATTGTCTACAACTGTAGTAATTACATTAACATTACAAGGTTCTAAGCGTTTTAAGGCATAAATATCGTCGTTACCCTTTCCTCCTTCACGGTTTGAAGAGACAAAACCTTTACCTGTTTCTTCATCTATAGTAAAAGCCAAATCATCGGCATTACTATTAACTGGTACACCTGCATTTACAACATTGCCAGACTCTGTTGTATGAAATACATCTAAACCACCTAGGCCTAAATGCCCATTTGATGAAAAATAAAGAATGTCTTTATCGCTTATAAATGGAAACATTTCTTGTCCTTCGGTGTTTACTTTGTCACCTAAATTTTCAACAACTCCAAATGTACCATCATCATTAACAGCTACTTTATATATATCGAATAATCCTTTTCCTCCAGGCATATCTGAAGCAAAATAAAGCGTTTTTCCATCTTTACTTAATGATGGGCTTTTTACAGAATACTCTTTATCACTTAGAGATAAGACTTCAACATTACCCCAAGTATCGCCTACTTTGTTTGCCTTATATAAATACAGCAAACTCTTTTTCGTTTTAGCTTGTTTGTTTTTTTCATAATCACCTTCAAAGAAACTTTCTCTGGAAAAATAAACGGTATTTCCATCTGGACTAAAGGTTGTTAGCCCTTCATGATACCTAGAATTAACATCTCCACTTATAAGATCTGCTTCTTGAGCATCAAGTAATACTATTTGGTAGACATCTAAAAATGGTTCTTCATTCCAACCATAATTACGTCTGGATTTATTTCTTGCAGAAGCAAAATAAAGAACACCGTCTTTTACTGTTCCTCCATAATCTGAAAACTCTGTATTAAACTCTAAAGTTTTAAGTTCGTACAATTTTTCACCTTCTAAAATACTAGGAATATAATCTGGATTTTCTTTAAAGGCTTTAGCTCTATCATCTTTTGGTTTTAATTCAGCAAACTTCTGCATCCATTTATTAGACTCGTCATATTTCCCATTAGCTTTTAGCATTTGAGAATATTTATAAATCATATCTGGATCTTGATTAGATTCAAGTGCTTTTGCATACCATTTTTCTGCTTCAGTAGTACTAAAAATATTATAGTTTGCTTCGGCTAACTGAGCATAAACATACTCGTCTCCTTTCCCAGTTTCAACTAATTTAGCATAGGCTTCAATAGCATCAACAAACTCATATTTTGCAAAATATTTGTCGGCATCTTGTGTGGCTTTATTTTGAGCAGATAGACTTAAACTACTCATTAAAATAAGTGTAAAAAATATTTTTAAATTTTTCATAATGTTTAGCTTAAGTAATTAGAAATAACGAGGTGAACGTGATACTTTCTTTAACAATGGAATTTCGAAATTAATAAAAATCTCATGAGATGAAGATGTTTCAACATTTAAATCTGAAACAACATTATCATAGGCATATCCAATTCTTAAATTTGGTGTAATTAAAAAGTTAACCATAGCACTAAATGAATCTTCTAGACGATATCCAACACCTACTTCAACTAAATCGTACATAAATACATTGGCATTAATATCAAAACTAAGAGGTGCATTAAATGCCATTTTAAACATGGTATGTGGCTTTAATTTAAAATTATCTGAAAGACTAAACACATAACCTGCAGCAGCAAATAAATGTTGTGTTTCAGAACCTATTTTATAACCATTAGCATCAAGGTGAACAGAATTCAACATGTTTGGCATCGACACAGATACATAATATTTATTAGGCTGGTATAAATAAAGACCAGCTCCAATATTAGGCGTAACTTCATTAATGTCACTTGTTAAAAAAGGGTCGTTTGCATCAATAACATCTAAATCAACTAATCCAATATCATGGAACGTGGCTCCAGCTTTAATACCAAATGCTAATTTATGTTCTCCTCCTACAGGTAATGTATAAGAGAAATCAGCATAGACGTTATTTTCATTTACTGGACCTATTTGATCACTAATAAATGAAAGTCCTACTCCAACTCTTTTACCTACTGGTGCACTTACATTAAATGTACCTGTTTTTGGTGAACCATCTAAACCAACCCATTGACTTCTGTAAAGAATACCTATAGCTACTCCATCGTAAGAGCCAGCATAAGCTGGATTTACAACATTCATATTATACATATACTGAGTGTATTGTGGGTCTTGTTGTGCCTGCATTTGAAGTGCAAACAAGAATACGAGAATAATATATATTTTTTTCATTATAATTATTTGGTTGTGTTATTTTACTTTTCTCTATTGATATATAACCAAGCTGATCTTACTTCGCTTCCTCTGTATCTCATGACATAAAAATAAGTTCCTGTTGGGAGCTCATCTCCATTATCAGATATTCCGTTAAACTCATTTAAATAGCTGCCTCGACTGTAAATTTTAATTCCATTTCTATTAAAAATTTCTAAGCTACTAACATCAAAACCTGATAAATCGAAATAATCATTCTTACCATCTCCATTAGGTGTAATTACTTCTGGAATGACACAAGTGTCTGTTAAGAATGTTTCATCAACTGTAACTGGACAAGGTCCAGACGTTGTATACTCTATTGTATAATAAGTATCTGGCGCACCTCCAGTAACTTCTCCTGTAACAGAATCAATAACGGCTCCACCAAGAGGAGGAGGATTGAGTACAAATGTTCCACCTAAATCACCAGTGATAACAACTGTAGCGCCATCACAAGTTGGTGTTACATTAAAAGTTGCAACTTCAGTACTTGCTAATAAAGTAATAGTTCCTGAACCAGTTTCTGGACAAGGTCCTGAAGTAGTATATTCTACAGAATACGTTTCTTCTGAAACTCCGTTTGTGATTTCTCCAGTTACTGGGTCTATTACAGCGCCATCAGTTGGCAGTGGGTTAAAAGAGAATGTACCACCTAAATCTCCTAATATAGTTGCAGTTGCACCATTACAAGTTGGTGTCATACTAAATGAAGCATCTTCAACTGGATGCACTGTAACCATTTGTGTACTAGATGCTGGACAAGATCCAGCAGTTGTATATTCAATTGTGTATGTAGCTCCAGGAGTTCCATTAGTAACATTTCCTGTTACTGAATCTAAAGTAGCTCCATCTGTTGGTATTGGGTTAAAAGTAAACATACCACCTGAATCACCAGTAATATCTGCAGTTGCACCATCGCAAGTTGCAGTCAAAGTAAATGATGCGTCTTCTAATGCTGCTATTGTTACAGTTTCTGAACTAGTAGATGGACAAGTTCCAACAGTTGTATATTCAACTATATAAGTTGTTCCAGTTACTCCATTTGTAATTTCTCCTGTCGTAGCATCAATCATTGCACCATCTGTTGGAACTGGATTAAATGCAAATGTTCCACCTGTATCTCCAGTAATGGTTGCGGTTGCTCCTGTACAATTTGCTGTCAAAGTAAATGACGCATCTCCTCCAGGAAGTAAAGTTACCGTTTGAGTACTTACTGCAGGACAAGAGCCTGAAGTACTATACTCAACTGTATAGGTTGTTCCAGGAACACCATTAGTAATTTCACCAGTTGCAGCATCAATAATTGCTCCATCTCCAGGTTCTGGATTGAAAGCAAATGTTCCACTTGTGTCTCCAGTAATGGTTGCTGTTGCACCAGTACAATCTTCTATCATTGTAAATGATGCATCTTCAGCGTCTAATACTGTAACAGTTTCTGTACTTATTGCTGGACATGTACCTGTAGTTAAAACAGTATATTGAATAGTATATGTTTCTCCCGGAATGCCTCCTGTTACCGTTCCTGTATCAGGATCAATAACTGCGCCATCAGTAGGTAATGGATTAAACTCAAAAGCACCACCTAGAGTGCCTGTAATTGTAGCTGTTCCACCATCGCAAGTTGGTGTCATTGTAAATGAGGGATCATCCGTTCCATCAGTAATAACTGTAACTGTTACATCATCGGTTACTGTAGATGTTCCTCCAGTACATAACTCATAAGTTACAGAAGCTGTATAAGTTGTTGTAACTAAAGGAGACACTGTAATTGTTTCCGTATTTCCTAGTGATGTTACACCATCTAGCCACTCGAATGTATAATTTGGTGTTCCTTCAGCTGGCGCAAATCTCCAAGATTCAGGCTCTGTTACTGCCCAAACTCCTGTATTTCTACCTGGAGGCGTAAATGCAACTGTCCCTGGAACGTTTTGAACACCAATAACAGCTCTTCCACCATTCCATGTCGTACATGTTGGTTTTTCAAACACATTAATATCAATATTATTGGATGATTCGTATAAAATTATCTGACTACTTGATTCTATATCATTACAACTAAAATGACAAACTTCAGTGAAATTAACAACAAATTGCCTATAAGGAGCGGTACCAACTACTAGATAATTAATATCTCCACAAACACCCGGATCTATATCATGACCAACACCAAATATATTGGCCTCTCCTAATGTTGGGTTTGCATTATTAGGTAATAAATCTCCTGCTCCCATTGCCCAACCATTACCAGTATTAGCATTTTCTAATTCAAATGATAAGACACCATTAGATCCAATAAGAATTTGGCTATATACCTCTCCAAAGAAACAAAACTCAAAACCTAATTCTAATACTTCTGACCATATATCATCTGTATTTATACTTGTCCCTGTTCCACCAACTGTTGAAGGTAGAGGACAAGTGTCTAATCCATTAATTATATAAGTATTCGTGTCTTGTCCAAATAAATGAAAATTGGCAGTTAGATCTGTTGACTCTTCGCAACCAATAGTTACATCTTCTCCTGCATAAACAATAGAGCAAGGATTAGGTGGTGGTGGACAAATAAATGTAATTGGACTACTAATCACATCACAAGTATCATCGTCAGATTTTATTGTTGTTATAGTAACAACTGTATTAGCAGCATAAGGCCCCATAGTAATAATCCCTGTAGTTGTAGCTGTTTGAGCTGGACTACCTTGATCATCTGTTATAATAATTGAAGCAGAACCAACAAGGTCAGCTATATTAACTTCTAATACAAAATCTGGATTATTAGGATCTGTGTCGCAATCTCCAATAGCATTAAAAGTCACTACATGAGGAATACAAATTGTTTTAAAAACTTGTTCTATACAATTTTGTGCAGGACCATTATCGTTATAAGGAGTAATTGTTACATAATAAAACGTGGCATTGGTTAAAATTCCAGGATTGTACGTTAAAACATTTCCTACATCAACATTATCAGCTATTTCAGTCCCTCCAGGTGTTGTACCAATTGAAATGGCATAACCAGTCACTACTATAGAAGCTGGTGACCAAGTAATGGTTGAGTTGATAGGAACGTCTATACCGCCATCTACTGGTGTAACTAAATCAGCATTACAATTTGGTGGTGCAGTTGGATCAAAACAAGATACATCAAAATCCCATTCTACTCTAGACCCACTACTACAACTTACTGAACCATCTGCTTCATAAAACATGACTATTCTATCGGTAGTTGAAAAGAATGACATACCTGCAAAGTCTCCAGCATTACCAGTACCTTCATAAATAAGAGTTCCATCTCCTTCTTCTATTCTAAGTGTATCGCAACAAGTCTCTATTGTTCCAGAATTAAAGAACATATTCAATGGACTCCCATCTGAACTTTGGAAACTAAAAATTTCTGTCCACATAGGAATTCCATTTTCATAACAGAAAACCGTATTTAATATTTGACCTGATGGACAATCTATTATTTGATTTGGGTCTGCTCTTGTAGTGAAATTTTCTTCGTTACAATTTTCTGCATCTCCATTATCGTTATAAGGGATAATAGTTACATAATAAATTGTAGAATAATCTAATGTCCCTGGATCGTAAGTCAATACATTTCCAACATCTACACCGTTTAAAACATCTGTTCCTCCTGGTGTAGTACCCATATATAATGTATATCCAGTAACAAGTACACTAGCTGCTGTCCAAGTTAAATCGTTGTTTTCACTAACATCTAAAGCTCCATTTAAAGGATCTGTCAAAGAGGCATTACAATTTGGTAATGCTGTAGTATCTACACAACCAACATCAAAATCCCAAGGTATAAATCCATTACTTTGACAACTAATAATCCCATCTGATTCTACAAACACAGTAAGTGAATTACCTGAAGATACATATGTTAAACCTGTTAAATCTCCAGCATTTCCATAAGGTGTTGCAGCATTAAGATTTGTTGTTCCATCTGAATCTACAATAAATAATTCATCCCAAGTATTCTCTACTTGTCCTGAATTGAAAACTATATATAAAGGTGAACCATCGTTACTAGCAAAGTTGAATGCCATGACACCTTCATTCTCATTACTATCATAACAATAAACTGTATTTACTACTTGATTTGCACTACAATCAATAATTTGATTTGGATCGTTTCTTGTTGTAAAACTCTCTTCGTTACAATTTTCAGCAACGCCATTATCATTATATGGTATTATGGTTACATAATACATTGTTTCGTAATCTAAATTATTAGGAAGATCATATAACAACACATCTCCTACATCTACACCATTCAATATATCTGTCCCTCCTGGTGTAGTGCCCATATATAATGTGTATCCTGTAACAAACACACTAGCTGCTGACCATGTTAAATTCGTGTTTTCACTAACTCCTGTTGCTCCATTTAATGGATCTGTTAAAGAGGCATTACAATTTGGTAAGGCTGTGGTATCTAAACAAAATATATCAAAATCCCATGGGTCTGTAGTACAACTTATTCCTGATCCATCTGAGGTTACTCCTACTGTAATGGTATCTCCACTTGATATAAATGGAGGTAATCCAGATAAATCTCCTGCATTACCATAAGGTGTTGCTGTATTAAGGTTTGTTGTTCCATCTGAATCTAATATAATTAACTCATCCCAGTTGTTCTCTGTACTTCCTGAGTTAAAAACTACTACTAATGGTGAACCATCACTACTTATAAAACTAAATGTCGTATTGTCGTTATTTGTATAACAAAAAACAGTGTTTATTGGTATTCCACTTCCACAATCTACTGGTGCATTCGGGTCGGCTCCTGTTGTAAATGAGTATTCCTGACAATTTAATGCTGGACCATTTGCGTTATATGGTAAAATGGTTACATAATACATCGTGGAATATTCTAAATCTGGTAAATCGTAAGTAGTTGATAAACCTACATCTAAATTATCTACTATATCTGTCCCTCCTGATGCTGTTCCTACAGATAAAGTATATCCTGTTGGAATTCCTGTAGCTGTACTCCATGCTAAATTGGTTGTAATAGCAACACCTGTTGCTCCATTTAATGGCGTTGTTAAACTCACACATGATGGTGGGTCTACAACTACTTGAGTTGCTGTAACATTATCTATATAAAAATAATAGTCTCCAGAAAACCAGTTGTTCACAAATTTTAATTTAAAGTCAGTACCTGTTGGAATATCTGCTGCTGGTAACACAAAACTCATGTTCCCACAGGTATTCGCTGTGACGTGATTGGCATCGTTTACAGTACCTAAGGTTGTCCATCCACCACCATCATTGACAGAGTATTGTACTAAAAACTCTCCCCAACCTGGCAAGGTAGGATCTACGGCTGCTGACCAATCAACTATCTTATAATCGAAGGCTACTGTTAAATCTGAACCATTGGATTGTCCAACTTGGTTTGGCGATATTAAATCGGCTGTTACGTTGTTACCGTTTAAATTGGATCTTACTGAAACCACACTACATGGTTGAAAAACAGTTCCTGTGTAGCCTGCACCTGTCCATCCTGGTGGCAAGGCTAATTGTCCATCGAAATTTTCTACTAATCCGATTTGAGAAAATCCGAAGAACGAAATAAACCCAAATAAAAGAGAAAGTGTAATTTTTTTCATTTTAATGATAAATTATTGTTAGTTATTTTTTAAAAAACTAGGCTAAAAGAAGATACTAAACGCTAGTAAAATCTTCAATAAAATAAATTTGGGGACAAAAATTCGGAAAGATTTGGATGTCTAATGTAGATAAAAACTCTAGTTATCTAACTGTAGAAGTCTCTTTATTTGATAAAAGGAGGCTTTTTTTCGTTGAAGTGAGTTTGAGAAATCTAAAAATTTATTAAAGTTTAAATTAAGGAGCTGGGTTTGGCAGAATATCGTGTATTCTATTAATTGAATCGATAACATCTTGATTTAGAGAAACATGAATACTACCTATATTCTCATTAAGTTGTTTCAAATTAGTAGCTCCAATAATATTGCAAGTAACAAATGGTTGTTGGGTAACAAAAGCTAAAGACATTTGAGCTAAAGACATTTTATTTTCTTTTGCTAGTTTTAAATAAGCTTTGGCTGCTTTTGTAGATTGGCCCGAACTGTATCTTGAAAATCTAGGAAACAATTTTAATCTAGAATTTTCTGAAGCCGTTCCTTGAATATATTTTCCCGAAAGCACTCCAAATGCCATTGGTGAGTAGGTTAACAATCCTATGTTTTCTCTCATTGAAATTTCAGCCATGTCTCCTTCAAATACACGATTTAATAACGAATAAGCATTCTGAATAGTTATCATTCTAGGCAAACTATTTGTTTTAGATTCCTCTAAATAACGCATGGTTCCCCAAGCTTTTTCATTTGAAATACCAATATGCCGAATTTTTCCTTCTTTAATAATTTGGTCTAAGGCTTGTAATACTTCTTTAAAATTATCTTGCCACTTATCATCTTCTATATGTTTATAATCTCTTACTCCAAAAGTGTTAGTCTGTCTCTCGGGCCAGTGAAGTTGATATAAATCAATATAATCTGTTTTTAATCTTTTTAAACTCTTGTTAACTGCATTATGTAAAGCTTCTGGACTAAAACCATTGGTTCTAATATGAGCTGTATAATCTCCTGACCCAGCAATTTTAGTCGCTAAAACCACCTTGTCTCTGTTTCCTGTTTTCTTAAACCAATTACCTATAATTCTTTCTGTTTCTCCATAAGTTTCAGCTGTTGCTGGAACAGGATACAATTCGGCACAATCGAAAAAATTAATTCCTTTTTCTGTAGCTATATCCATTTGAGAGAACGCTTCATCTTGTGTGTTTTGGTTTCCCCAAGTCATGGTTCCTAAACAAAGCTTACTAACTTTAATATCTGTATTTGGTAATGTAGTATATTTCATTTAAATATTTAATTGAATAAATATTATTGGTTTGCATTCAGCTCTTGCATTATTATTTGAGCTTCATTTACCTTACCTTGATCCTGATAGATTAATGCCAAAAGGTATTTATAATCTGGATTTTCTGCTTCAAGATTCAACCCTTTTTTAATATTCTTTTCTGCTTCAACATAACTTTTATTTTGATAAAAATAAGTCGCTAAATTATATAAGTATCTAGAGTTTGATGGTTCTAAAATTATAGCCTTATTTAAATCTTTTACAGCTAACTTGTCTTGTTTCATTTCAAAATATAACAAAGCTCTTAGATAATATGGTCTGCCTAATTCATGACTTTTATCGATTAAAATATTTAAAACATTTAAAGCCTCTTTTGGTTGTCCATCCATACTGTAACAACTTGCCAAATTTGAATATGCTGGAAGCAATAAACTATCTTTTTTTATGGTTATTTTATAATGTTTTATCGCATTTTTAATATCGTTAGTTTGTAAGTAATAATCTCCTAATTGCATCCGTCCAGAAACAAAATCAGCATTACTAAAAAGCATCTCTTCTAATTCGTTTCTAGATTTATTTAAGCCACTAACATCCACATTGGTTAATGTGTTTACATCTAAATCCAGCAATAGTCGAGCTGCACCAATTCTTACTAGTTTCGTAGTATCGTTAGTAAGTTTTAATGCAATAGAAGCTCTGTCTTCTCGATTTAATCCTCTAAATTTTTGTAAAGCTGCAAATCTAACAATTGGAGACTCATCCAATAAAGATTTTAGAAGCACTTCGTATTGTTTTGATTGAGTAATTTGTAAATTATCTATAGCTGTAGCTCTGGCAATAGCAGGAAAATTTAAGTCATTAATAAACTTGTCTAATGCGTTTTGTTCTTCTTGCGACAAATTATCACGATTACTTAATAATAAGGCATCGGAAAAATGTTCTTGTCTTTTTGTACCATACCATTCTTCCACTTTATTGGCTGCCCATTTATTAGATTTATCAGTATGACATGTGTTGCAAGCATTTGGTGTTCCATAAGTAACACTTTGATCTGGTCTAGGCACTCTAAAACTATGATCTCTTCTATAATCATTACCCATATAAGTAACTCCAGTCATGTGACAATTTATACACTGAGACCCTTCGGAATCCTGGATATGAAAATGATGTAAAGGTTGATCGTATTTAGGTTCATGACACTGCATGCACAAGTTATTACCAATCTCTTTCAGTTTTAAGGAATGTGGATCATGGCAATCTGTACAAGTAACATCGTTATGATACATTTTACTTTGTAGAAAGGAACCATATACATAATCTTCGCTTTCTATTTGTCCATCTCCATGATAAAATTCTTCAGATAAATTCTGAATTAAATATTGATCTTCAAAATGAGTTCCTGGCACATAATTCTGAGTCAGTTTAGTTCTTCTGGAATGACAAGGCGCACACATATTCATCTGAGAGAATTGCGACTTCCCTTTTAATATATATTTATCAACATGAATTGAATCTTCAATTGAATTAGCCCAATTTACATGCTTCTCTGCTGGACCATGACAACTTTCGCAATTCACATTTATTGATGAATAAGTTGTGTTGAATCTATCTTCGTCAATAATATAATTTTTTTGAAGATTTGTTGAATGACACTCTGCACACATGGTATTCCAGTTTTGCGAGCTTTGAGTCCAATGCATCCAATCGTGAGGCTCGAATTCATCTCCTGAATACTGATGATACCATTGTTTTTTTATAACATCCCAAGTAACACGTAAGACCTGCTTTTTTCCCTTGTCAAAATCTATCAAATATTGTTGCAATGGGTTAACTCCAAACGTGTAACTTATTTGATATTCTTTTTTAGAACCATCAATTTCTGTAATATGAACTATAAAACTTGAATCTTTTTTAGTAAAGAAATAAGCAATGCCATCTAAAGTTAGATTAACATCATTAAAATTTCCAAGAACAGTTTCTTGGTTTGCATCTTGCATGGCGAGGTCATGATCTGAACCTTTCCAAGTTTCAAACGCTTTTTTATGACAAGAAACACATTGCGAATCACCTATATAACCATCTCTATGAATAGATGTTAAAACTTTAGTGTCTACATAGGTTTCTTTTTTTGAATTGTCTGAGCACGAAACAAAAATTAAGATTAAAATAATCCAAAAAAGGTTTTTCATTAATACTAAAATTGATTTATTATTCTTTGTTTAGCAATTTAGTAATTTCATCTAACTTAGGTGTTAAAATAACTTCTATACGTCTATTTTTAGCCTTGCCTTCAGCAGTATCGTTTGTCGTAATTGGAGCAAACTCCCCTCTTCCTGCAGCAGTTAGACTTTCAGGGTTTATGCTTGTATTTTCTCTTAATATTTCAACAATTGCAGTTGCACGTTTTGTAGACAAATCCCAATTTCCCGATAAAGTTCCATTACCTGAATAAGGTACATTGTCTGTATGTCCTTCTATTAATACATTGATATCTGGATTATTAGCAAGGACACTGCCTAATTGTTTAACTGCTCTTTTTCCTTCTACACCAACTGCCCAACTTCCTGACTGAAATAACAACTTGTTTTCCATAGAGACATATACTTTCCCATCTCTTTGTTCAACAGTTAATCCCTTACCTTCAAAATCTACTAAGGCTCTTGAAATAGCATTTTTTAATTCGTTCATAGCTGCATCTTTTGCAGCAATCATGCTCTCTAATTCTGCAACACGATTAGAACGAGATTCTAATTCTTTTTTCAAAGCTTCTAATCTTGCATTTTCAGTTTCCAAAGCTTGTTCTTTTGCTTCTAATTGAGCCAGTAACTCTCTGTTTTTTTGAACATTTTCAGCTATAGCTGAAGAACTGTTTTTTTCTAAGGCATTATAAGATGCTTTCAAATTATCCAAATTTGCTTTTGTTGCATTATAATCTGCTTGCAATTTATCTCGTTCAGAAATAGCTTCGTTATAAGCATCTCTAAGTTGGATTAATTCATTTTCAGCAGCATTTTTAGCACTTAATAAATTGTCGTTTTCTTGAGTTAATTTCTTGTTTTCACTTTTTAAAACTCCGTATTTACTTTCTAAGTCTTTATAAACTTTTGGTGAAACACATGCTGATAATAATACTGTAGAGACTATTATAATTAAGATTCTGTTTTTCATATATAAATTTTTTAATTTTCTATTTCTAATAAAATGGGACAATGATCACTATGTACTGCGTCTGAAAGTATAACGGCTCTTTTTATTTTTTCTTGTAATGGCTCTGTAACCATAGCATAATCTAATCTCCAACCTTTATTATTGGCTCTCGAATTTGCTCGATAACTCCACCAACTATATTCTTGTTTCTCAGGATGCAAATAACGGAATGAGTCTATAAGTCCGCTATTAATAAATTTCCCTAACCACTCTCTTTCAACAGGTAAAAACCCAGAAACTCCTTTCATTTTAGGATTATGTATGTCTATTTCTTCATGACAAATATTATAATCGCCACAGACTACTAAATTTGGAATTTTCAATCTTAACTTATTTATATAGTCTTGAAACATATCCATATAATCAAATTTATGTTGCAAACGAGCATCGTTAGTGCCTGATGGCAGGTACAAGCTCATAACAGAAATCCCATCGAAATCTGCACGAATGTTTCTGCCTTCAAAATCCATAGATTCTATTCCTGTACCAAACTCTACATGATTGGGTTTTATTTTGCTTAAAATAGCCACACCACTATATCCTTTTTTTTGAGCACTAAACCAATAATGATATTTATAGCCTGCTGCTTCAAATAAATTTAAATCCAATTGTTCTTCCATGGCTTTTATTTCTTGTAAGCAAATAACATCTGGATTAGCTGCTTTTAACCAATCGATAAAACCTTTATTTAGCGCTGCACGAATACCGTTAACATTATAGGAAATGATTTTCATTTAAATGATATTAGAATTTCAGCTAAAATAAATAATGCTTTACATTTACACTATTAAAATAATCCTAATTATTCAATAGATAATCTATTACATCATTAAAACTACTGCAAACTAATACGTTTCACTACTTTTTTAAATTTAACCATAGCTGTACTATGCAGAAATTTATAAAAAGTAATAGTTTATTGTAGTTTTACGCTTCATTACGACATTCTATTAAAAATTTAGGATTTAGAACCGTTTTAACAAAAGCTATCAACAAAATATTTTAATTGATATGCAGTTTAGTACTTGATGAAGTTTATACTTTCTATTTTATGCTTGCTTTTTGGGTTTTCAGCTTTTGCTCAAGACCTAAATTCTAATTACAGAACCAAAACGGTTGCTGTAAAAGATTCTATTGCAATAGATAGTGTGAGCATCAATTCCAATTTTTTAACCATTAAAAAAAAGGACGATTCTTTTATTGATGCCTCTTTTTATACTGTTGATTATAAGAAAGCTATAATTACATTTAACAAACCTATTGAAGTAGATTCTGTTGTTGTAAATTATTTAAAGTATCCAGAATACTTAACAAAAACATACCAACAGATTAATGATAGTATTATCGTAGAAAATACTGGAAATCTTGCAAAACTTTACAAACTCTCACAACCAAGCGACAAACAAGCTTTTACTCCTTTTGATGGCCTTTCAACTTCTGGTAGTATTTCTCGAGGTGTTGTAATTGGCAACAACCAAAATTCTGTATTAAATAGTGAATTAGACCTTCAAATTACTGGTAAACTAAGTGAGAAAGTTTCTTTAAGAGCCTCCATTCAAGACGCTAATGTGCCTTTACAAGAAAGTGGTTATTCGCAACGACTGGATGAGTTTGATCAAGTTTTTATTGAATTATTTAGCAATAACTGGAAAATTCGTGCAGGAGATATTGACCTTACCAATCCATATTCTTATTTCGCAAACTTTACTAAGCGTGTTCAAGGTTTAGCTCTTGGCGCAACTTTACATCATCCAGAATCGAGCACCAATTTATTTGCTTCTGGAGCTATTGTTCGAGGTCAATTTACAACAAGTCAATTTACGGCTCAGGAAGGCAACCAAGGACCTTATAAATTAAAAGGCCCAAACGAAGAATTATATGTGTTAATTGTGTCTGGAAGTGAAACTGTTTACGTTAATGGTATTGCTTTAGAACGTGGCGAATACAATGATTATATTATTGATTATAATGCTGGTGAAATTATTTTCAATTCCACTTTCCCTGTCACTTCCGAAATGCGTGTCACTGTAGATTATCAATTTAGTGATAGAAATTATTCCAGACTAGTAGTTTTTGGTGGAGGAAGATATGAGAGTGAAAAACTAAATCTTGGTGTTTCAATTTATAGCGAAAGTGATTCTAAAAACAATCCTCTTCAACAAAATTTATCTGCTGAACAAGTTGATATTCTTTCTGAAGCTGGAGATGATAGAACCGAAATGGTAGCCTCATCAATTACACCTGAAATCTATAATGAGAATAGAATTTTATACAAAAAAGAAGTAATTGGTGGTGTTGAAGCACTTGTTTTTTCGAACAATCCAGACGATGAGCTATTTAGTGCTCGCTTTACATTGGTTGGAGATAATTTAGGGAATTACATTATTAGTACAGTGGATGCTATAAGTACCATTTACGAATATGTAGAACCTATTGCTGGAGTCCCACAAGGTAATTACGAACCTATTATTCAATTGGTAGCACCAACCAAGCTTCAAATGGCTATAATTAATGGAGATTACAAACCTACTGAAAGAACTGCTATTAGTTTTGAAGTTGCAGGAAGTAAGAATGACTTAAACCTCTTTTCTACTTTAGACGATAACAACAACGATGGCTTTGCTGGAAAATTAAAAGTGAATCAATCTGTTATTAAAAGAGATAGTTTATGGAATTTAGAAGCTTTTGTTGATACAGATTATATTCAAGAAGATTTTAGGTCGATCCAACGTATTTACAATGCCGAATTTAATAGAGATTGGAATCTAGGAAGCACAAACAGCCAAACAACATCAACTAGCTTAGGAACACAAACATTTATTAAGACTGGTGCTCAGGCATTTCATCACAAAAAAGGAATGGCTAGCTATCAATTTGAATATTTAAATTATTCTAATAGTTTTAATGGCAACAGACATATAGTTTCTGCAAATCTCTTTCTTAATAAATGGCAAATAGTATCTCAATCTAGCATGCTAAACACCACTTCAACAACAAATAATTCAGCATTTTTTAGAACTTTCAATATGCTTACTTATAGTTTTAATCGTGCTTGGGCTGGAACCAGATTGGCTATAGAAGATAATCAGCAAAAAGAAAATGAAACAGATAATTTTACAGCTTTAAGTCAGAAATATAAATCTTACGAAGTATTCACAGGTGTTGGAGACAGCACCAAAGTTTTTGCAGAAATTGGTTATAAATATCGTGTAAATGATAGTTTAAAGAACAACCAATTACAAAAAGTAAATACATCTAACACCTATTATTTAGACTCAAAAATTATTCAAAACGAAAAAACAAATTTATCAATTTATGCCAATTACAGGATTTTAAAAAACACAGATGGAACCATTGAGGACGAACGCTCTTTAAACTCAAGAATTCAATTTAGTCAGCGTTTTTTTAAACAATTTTTTCTTTGGAATACAGTTTACGAAACCAATTCTGGAACTTTACCTCAACAAGATTTTACTTTTGTTGAAGTGGAACCTGGACAAGGTAATTACACTTGGATTGATTATAATGGCAATGGTATTCAAGAATTAGAAGAGTTTGAAATTGCACAGTTTCAAGATCAAGGAAAATATATTCGCGTCTTATTACCTAACCAAGTATTTATTAAAACGCATCAAAATAGATTAAGCCAAACTTTTACTATCAATCCACAGCAATGGTCCAGTGAAATTAATGGTTTAAAAAAAGTATTATCTCACTTTTACAACCAAACATCTTATATTGTAGACAGTAAAAATAAACGCGAAGGAGGCAGCATCAATTTAAATCCGTTTTATAGAAATCCTGATACCGAATTAGGATTGCAGTTAAACTTTAGAAATGTTCTGTTTTTTAATAGAGGTAAGCAACATTATACAACTTCATATACTTTCTTAAAAAATAATACTAGAAATATATTAACTGTAGGATTTATTGAAAATTCCATAATAAGTCACATGTTACATTTCAATCACAAATTTGCACTAAACTGGCTGATAAATTTTCAAACAAGTTTAAATAACACAGAAAGTATTAGTGAGAATTTTGCTAGTAAGAATTATAATATTGATGAAGCCAATGTTAACCCAAAACTATCTTATTTATTAAACGATTTTACGCGATTTGATGTGTTTTATCAATACACAAGTAAAAAGAATACCATGGATGGATTGGAAACTTTAAACCAACAAAATTATGGTGTTTCGTTCTCATTCACGAATTTTCAAAAAATGTCTATTATAGGTGAATTTAATTATTTTGCAAATGATTTTAAAGGAAGTTCAAATACTCCAGTTGCTTACCAAATGATGGAAGGCCTACAACCAGGAAAAAATTATACATGGAGTTTATTGGCACAGAAGAAAATAACATCCTTCTTAGATTTAAACCTCAATTATCTAGGTAGAAAAAGTGAAACCAGCAAAGTAATTCATACGGGAAGTATTCAATTAAAAGCATATTTTTAAACCATGTAACTTATGTTACTGTTTAAGTATTAAATTTTTGTAGCTTTGTACTAATAATGAACAAACTAGTAGCCATATCTTATTCGCTTTTGATACTAATACAAAGTTTCAATTTTAATTTTGAAGACTTTTCAAAGCTAAGCATGTTATTTGAACATGCCGAATTTCATCAAGAAAATTATGGCGATTCATTTTTTGATTTTATAGCTGAACATTATGGTGAAACTAAGTTTCAACATGAAAATGATCATGAGGAACATGAAGATTTACCTTTTAAACATCATCATCAAACATGTTCACACAACAATGTATCCTTTACATTGCCAACACTAAATTTTACTTTAGAATATCAGCTATTTACTGAAATTCCTATTAACTTCTTTTATAAAGAATCTAAATCTTTATTCGAAAAACCTTCTGTTTTTCAACCACCAAAACTCGCATAATTCACTCGTGATTTAAGTTATTTTTATAAGCTATTAATTAGCTTACCACTTTTTACATACGAATTATGTTAGAAAACATCATTAAATTCAGTTTAAAGAATAAACTCATTATTCTACTTTTCATAACCTTTGTTGTTGGTTTTGGAATATTTTCTTTAACCCAAATACCTATTGGAGCCGTTCCAGATATTACCAACAACCAAGTACAAGTTATTACCACATCTAGAAATTTATCGACTCAAGATGTGGAACAATTTATCACCTATCCTGTCGAGTTGGAGATGGCTAACCTGCCTGGAGTAGTTGAAATTCGTTCAGTTTCAAAGTTTGGCCTTTCAGTAGTTACCATTGTTTTTGAAGATGGGCTTGGCACCTATTTACCAAGACAGCTAATTGCAGAAAAGATTAAATCGGCTTCAGAGAAAATTCCAGAAGGTTTTGGAACTCCAGAAATGGGACCAATAACTACAGGTCTGGGAGAGATTTACCAATATATTCTTGATGTTAAACCAGATTTTAAAGATCAATATTCTACAACCGATTTACGAACCATTCAAGATTGGATTGTAAAACGCCAGCTTTCTGGAATTCCTGGTGTAGTCGAGGTAAATACTTGGGGAGGGTTTTTAAAACAATATGAAGTGGCCATAAACTCACAAAAACTAAATGCAATGCATGTTTCGGTTTCTGAAATTTACAACGCATTAGAAAAAAATAACAGTGTTGCAGGTGGTGGTTACATTGAAAAAACCAATCAGGCCTTCTTTATTCGAGGTGAAGGATTAGTGACTTCTCTTGAAGATATTGACAACATTGTCGTTAAAAATGATGGAGTTCCAATATACATCAAAGACATTGCAAAAGTAAGTTTTGGTAGCGCCACACGTTTTGGTGCCATTACTGGAAATGGTGAAGGCGAAAAAGTGTTAGGGCAAATCATGATGCTGAAAGATGGTAATTCTAGCCAAATTATAAACGCTGTTAAAGAACGTGTTGCATCTATACAGAATACTTTGCCAGAAGGCGTTTACATAAATGGTTTTTTAGAACGAACAGAACTGATAGATAAAACTACTTTTACAGTTGCCGAAAACTTAATCTTAGGTTCCCTTATCGTTATTTTTGTGGTGGTTTTATTATTAGGAAATTGGCGTTCTGGTTTGGTAGTTGCTTCGGTAATTCCATTAAGTTTATTATTTGCTATCTCATTAATGAATCTCTTTGGAGTCGATGCCAATTTAATGAGTCTTGGAGCTATCGATTTTGGAATTATTATAGATGGAGCAGTAATTATTGTCGAATTTATTGCCTTCCAAATTACTGCCCAAAGTGCAAAAATTACCTCACTTTCCAAACAAGATCAACAAGCAAACATTGATACTATTACTTTAAAAAGTTCCTCAAAAATGATGAACTCTGCCATCTTTGGTCAACTTATTATTTTAATTGTTTTTATACCTATTCTATCTTTAAGTGGAATTGAAGGTAAAATGTTTAAACCGATGGCTATGACCTTTAGTTTTGCATTAGTAGGAGCTATGATTTTCTGTTTGACCTATGTACCAGTAATTTCTTCAATGGTTTTAAAACCTTCAAAACAAAGCAACAAAAATGTTTCTGTCCGATTAATGAAATTTTTAAACAAAGCCTATCGTCCAATAATACATTGGGCATTATTAAATAAAAAACTAGTTGTTTCACTTTCAGTTGTCTTATTGGTTTCAAGTGCATGGATTTTTAATAATATGGGAGGCGAATTTGTACCAACTCTTGATGAAGGAGATTTTGTAATTCAACCTGTTTTAAAAACAGGAACTTCTTTAAGTAAAACCATAGAAATTACAACTAGAATAGAACAAATTCTTCTGGATAATTTTCCTGAAGTCGATCAGGTAGTGAGTAGAATTGGAGCTGCCGAAGTACCAACAGATCCAATGTCCATGGAAGAAAGTGATGTTATTATTAAACTGAAACCAAAAAATCAATGGATTTCAGCTTCCAGTAAAGATGAATTAGCAGACAAGTTTAAAGAAGCTCTTGCTGTAATTCCACAAATGGAGGTTGAGTTTACGCAACCTATAGAAATGCGATTTAATGAGTTAATTACTGGTGTTCGAGCAGATGTAGCCATTAAAATTTTTGGTGAAGATTTAACTGTTTTATCAAATAAAGCCAATGAGGTAAAAACACTTATTGAGAACGTAGAAGGAGCTTCAGACATTATTGTTGAAAAAATAGAGGGTTTACCACAAATGAGTGTGAAATTCAACAGAAGTAAAATTGCTAGATATGGACTTAATATTTCAGATTTAAACCAACTCATTTCTATGGGATTTGCAGGTGGAACGGTTGGTTCTGTTTTTGAAGGTGAAAAACGTTTTGATTTAGTTATTCGTTTAGATGAATCAAAAAGAAAAAATCTTGAGAGCCTACAAAATCTGTATGTAGATACACCCAATGGATCGAAAATTCCTTTAAGTGAATTAGCAGAAATCACCTATACAACAGGACCAGCCAAAATATCTAGAGACGACACAAAACGACGCATAGTAGTTGGAATAAATGTAAGAAATAGAGATTTACAATCTGTTGTAGACGATGTACAAAAAATTATTGACAGTAAATTAAAACTCCCTACTGGATATAGTATTACTTATGGAGGACAGTTCGAAAATTTACAAAGCGCCAAAGCACGTTTAATGGTTGCCGTTCCAATAGCGTTAGTACTCATATTTGTGTTACTTTATTTTGCTTTCAATTCGGTTAAAGATGCATTAATGATTTATTCTGCCATTCCACTTTCTGCTGTTGGAGGCATCCTTTTATTATGGATAAGAGATTTACCTTTTAGTATTTCGGCAGGCGTTGGGTTTATTGCCCTATTTGGGATTGCTGTTTTAAATGGCATTGTACTTATTGAACATTTTAAAGAGCTTAAAGAACAAGGTGTCAAAAATATCGAAGAACGCATAAAACGAGGCACGAGTGAAAGGTTACGTCCAGTTTTACTTACAGCTGCAGCAGCTGCACTTGGCTTTTTACCCATGGCTATTTCAACCAATGCAGGAGCCGAAGTCCAACGTCCTTTAGCAACTGTTGTTATTGGTGGATTAGTTAGTGCAACTATTTTAACTCTTGTGGTACTTCCTGTCTTATATGCTTGGGCTGAACAAAAAAAAGAACTTAAAATGAATAAAAAAGGTTTAACAACTATCATGATTTTGCTTTTCTCATTTCAAATGAATGCACAGCAAAACCCTTTGACTATTGAGGAAACTATCAGTTTAGCCATAGAAAATAATTCAGGATTAAAAGCATCATCTCTAAAAATGGATGAAGCTGATGCTTTAATTGAGAGTGCCTTCAATTTTGATAAAACGTCCATTTATTATAATTACGACGAAAATAATCTTGCTGGAAACAATGAGCCATTAAATATCTTTGGCATTTCGCAAGACTTTAAATTTCCAACGGTTTATTTTGCTGATAAAAAAGTAAATAAAGCGCAATACCAAGTTCAAGCATCTAATTATAATATAAAGTTTCTAGGTTTAAAACGCGATGTTTATTTAAAATACTATCAGTTGAGCTACGCTAAAAACAAGGCAGAAGCCTACCAGTTTTTGGATAGTTTGTATCAAAATTTTGCTGTTTCGGCAGAACGCCGTTTCGAGTTAGGTGAAACAAATTATCTGGAAATGATAACTGCCCAATCTAAACAAAAACAATTAGAAACATTATACAAACAAGCTTTACAAGAAATTATTTTAGCTACAGAACAGTTAAATAAAGTGGTACAAGTAGATAGTTTAGCAATTATAAACGAACCCCTTAATAAGCTAGAATTAGAAAACATGTCTCTAAAAGACAATATAGGTTTAGAAGCTTTCGAGTTTTCTAAAATTTACTATAGTGCATTAAATCAGAAAGAAAAGCAAAGTCTTCTACCGGATTTGAATGTAGAATATTTTCAAGGCACGAATAGTGGAATCGACAGAAATTTTATTGGTTATACGTTCGGAGTAAAAATACCTTTGTTTTTTAGTGGTAATGCTTCCAAAATTAAGGCATCTAAAATAGCACAAGAAATTGTTGAAGAGCAACAACAGGATTATCAAGTAAAGTTAAATACCGAATATCAATCTTTACTTGCAAAACTTCAACAATATGAAGAAGCTATCAATTATTATGAAACTCAAGGCAAAACCCTTTCTAAAGAAATTATAAAAACAGCTGAACGCACTTTTAAGGAAGGTGAAATAGATTTCTTTCAGTACATACAAAGTATCGAAACAGCTAAAGATATCGAACTCACTTATCTAGATAATTTAAACACATACAATCAAACTATAATTGCTATCAATTATTTAATTTTATAAAAATGAAAAACCTATATATCCTTTTATTTTCTTTGGTTTTAGTAGCCTGTGGAAATTCAGAAAAAAGCTTAGAAACAACCGTTGAAACTGAAACTGTTTCAAATGAACTAGACATTACAAAACAACAATTTAAAGGTGAAAACATGGCTTTTGGAACGTTTACAGAACACCCTTTTTCTGAAACTGTAAAAGCCAATGGCTTGATAGATGTTCCTCCACACAACAAATCGAGTGTGACTACTTTTATAGGTGGTTATATTACCAAAACACCTTTATTAATTGGTGATAAGGTGAAAAAAGGACAAATGCTAGTGACACTTGAAAATCCAGAATTTNTTGAAATTCAGCAAAATTATTTAGAAATTNCTGAACAATTAAACTACTTAAAATCTGAATTTACTAGACAAAAAACCTTGTATAATGAGAACATTACTTCTCAAAAAAACTTTCTAAAAGCCGAAAGCAATTATAAAAGTAGTCTGGCACAGTATAACGGATTACGTAAAAAATTACAGATGTTGAATATCAACCCTACTTCTGTTGAACAAGGAAACATCACATCTACAATCAATTTATATGCACCAATAACAGGCTATGTTACAAAAGTTAATATTAGTAATGGCGCTTTTGTATCGCCTTCAGATATCGTAATGGAAATTGTTGACACAGACCATATTCATCTTGAACTTTCAGTGTTTGAAAAAGACATATTAAAAATTAAAAAAGATCAAGACATTCTATTTACAATTCCTGAAGCATCAGACAGCATTTATAAAGCCGAAGTGCATTTGGTAGGCACTACCATAGATGAAAATACCCGACGTGTAAAAATCCATGGACATATAGAAGAGGGTCAGACACAATTTATAGTTGGCATGTTCACGGAAGCTGATATTATTATCAATAATACAAATCGAATAGCATTGCCTAAAGAAGCTATTATAAGTGTAGAAGATAATTTTTATGTATTAATTTTAAAAAATGAAACAGAAACAAAATTTCATTTAGAAAAAATTAAAATTGAAAAAGGAATTGAAGCAGAATCTTTTGTTGAAGTTTTAAACACAGATGTATTAAAGGACAAACAAATATTAATTAAAGGCACTTATATGTTGCTAAATGTAGATGGTGGAGGTCACGACCATTAATCTAGAGGCAACATTATTTTCAATTATAATAAAAACTCCCAAACTAAATAGTTTGGGAGTTTAATTTTTAGATTCCTGCCTTCACAGAAATTTATTTCATTTTCATTAGCCAATGTTTTACATCAACCTCAGCTTTAATAATATCTTTTAAATCTGCAATCTTCACACGTTTTTGTTCCATAGTGTCTCGATGACGAATAGTTACTGTGTTGTCTTCTAACGTGTCATGATCTACTGTAATACAAAATGGTGTTCCGTTGGCATCTTGCCTTCTATAACGTCTACCTACTGCATCTTTCTCATCGTAATCTACGTTAAAATCCCATTTCAAATCTTCTACAATCTGTTTTGCAATATCTGGCAAGCCATCTTTTTTAACCAATGGTAAAATAGCGGCTTTAACTGGAGCTAAAACAGCAGGTAATTTTAAAACAGTTCTTGTTGTATTATTTTCTAATTCTTCTTCAACTAGAGCTTTTGAAAACACTGCCAAGAACATTCTGTCTAAACCAATAGATGTTTCAAGTACATAAGGTGTATAACTTGCGTTATCTTCATGGTCGAAATATTGTAATTTTTTTCCTGAAAATTCTTCGTGTTGTTTTAAATCGAAATCGGTTCTAGAATGAATACCTTCTAATTCTTTAAATCCAAATGGAAATTTAAACTCAATATCTGTTGCAGCATCTGCATAATGAGCTAATTTTTCATGATCGTGAAAGCGATAATTATCTTCACCTAGACCTAGAGAATTATGCCATTTCATTCTAGTTTCTTTCCAATATTCAAACCACTCTTTTTGTGTGCCTGGTTTGATAAAAAATTGCATTTCCATTTGTTCAAACTCACGCATTCTAAAAATAAACTGTCTAGCAACAATTTCGTTTCTAAAAGCTTTTCCAGTTTGAGCAATTCCGAAAGGAATTTTCATACGTCCTGTTTTCTGAACGTTTAGAAAATTCACAAAAATACCTTGAGCTGTTTCTGGACGTAAGTATAAATCCATAGCATGATCTGCACTAGCTCCAAGTTTGGTTCCAAACATCAAATTAAATTGCTTGACATCTGTCCAATTTTTAGAACCACTTAAAGGGTCTGCTATTTCTAGTTCTTCAATAAGGGCTTTTACATCTGCTAAATCTTCAGCTTCTAAAGATTTTCCCATTCTAGTAAGAATGTTTTCTATTTTTTCTTGATACCCTAAAACACGAGGATTTGTAGAAATAAATTCATCTTTATTAAAAGCATCTCCAAAACGTTTTTCTGCTTTTTTTACTTCCTTCTCAATTTTAGTCTCAATTTTAGCACAATAGTCTTCAATTAAAACATCTGCTCTATAGCGTTTTTTGGAATCTTTATTATCTATCAATGGGTCGTTAAAGGCATCGACGTGTCCTGAAGCTTTCCAAATGGTTGGATGCATAAAAATTGCAGAATCTATACCTACAATATTCTCATTCATTTGCACCATGGACTTCCACCAATAGTCGCGAATATTTTTCTTTAATTCTGCTCCATTTTGTGCGTAGTCGTAAACTGCACTAAGTCCATCGTAGATTTCACTACTCTGAAATACGTAACCATACTCCTTTGCGTGAGAGATTACTTTTTTAAATTGATCGTCTTTTGCCATGTTGCAAAAATAAAAAACCGTTCCAACTAATGGAACGGTTTTTACAAAAATATAATTGGTTAGTTAATTAAGTTCTAATTGGGTACTTCCTATTGGTAAGTTGTCTTGAAAAACAACTACATTATAAATACCTTCTTTAAAAGATTTTTTTGAATTGACATTGATTTTAGTACAAACATCAATATTATCAAAATTGTTATTTACTACTGTCATTCCGCTATAACTAAAAGAAGTGTCCTTAAAGTTAATATGACCTCTTTCAACTACTAATTGATTGTTTGGACCAAGAATTTGGACATAAATATTTTTATTTCCTTCAGGTGTAAATTGATTGCTAAGTAGTGTTAAACAAACTTCGATATTATCTAATCTATCTATACTACTTGTTTTAATATCGGTTCTTGAATTTAAATTATCTAATGCTATAGCACTAACATTAGCTGTCGACAACGACACCATTCTATTTATAGTTTGAGATAGAATATCTTTTTCTTTCTCTAAAGTAAGTAGTTGATTATTTTGAGATTCAATTTTTATTGAAAAATTATTCACCTCATCTTGTAACAGCGCATTTTGGCTCTGAATAGATTCAAATTGTGAAAGTATTTTTGTTTTCTCTTTTTTAAGAGTTGCTATTTGATTTCTGTACTTAGAAATTAAAGTTACATCTGGTTTAGAATTCAATAAGGTAGCTAAAGCAGTTTCTAATTCTGCTTTTGTTTTCTTAAATTCCAATTCAATGGCATTGTTGTTAATCTTTAAATCATCATAACTCTTAATCATTTCATTCAATTCATTTTGAACAAGTAACGTTTCCTGTTCAATAAATTCTTGATGACTTTTAAGAGAGTTATAATTTGAAAAGCTATAAGACCCAAGTACAACAATTGCTATTACCAATGTACCAATAATTAATCTGTAGTTAAATAATTGAGGGTTAACTATCATCTTAATTTTTTATTTTACCTCACGAATCTATTAATTAAGATTAAGTTATTTGTCATTTATTCGATAAAGTGATAAAAAAATTGTTGAAGTCCTAAATTGTTTGTTAAAAAAGCTATTCTAAGTTGAAAAGTAATTAATATCTTTCTAATAAATTGAAAAAAATGTTTCAATCTGTTCTTAATTTGTTCTTTCCTAAAGTTTGTTTTGCTTGCAATTTAAAATTGGAAGACAATGAGAAATATGTTTGTACAAGTTGCAGACACATGTTGCCTGTTACTAATTTTCATCTAGATTCAAGAGAAACCGTTCTAAAAACCTTCTATGGACGTGCAAAAGTGGAAAATGGAACAGCATTATTACGCTTTGAAAAAAAAGGAATTACCCAGCAACTTCTTCATAATTTAAAATACAAAGGTTATGAAGAAGTGGGCGAATTTTTAGGTAAATGGTTAGGTGCAGAATTAAAAACTTTAGAAGAATACAAGGGAATAGACGTGGTTATTCCTGTACCATTACATAAAAATAAATTAAAAAAAAGAGGTTATAATCAGGTGGCTAAGTTTGCATTAGAAATTGCTAATCAGTTAGAAATTAATTATGTGGATAATGTGCTTATTAAAGTTAGTAATGTATCGTCTCAAGTAAATAAAAATAGATTTAGTAGATGGACTAATAACGAAGAGCTTTTTACCATTCAGAATAAAGAAAAAATTAGCAATAAACACGTCTTACTAGTTGATGATATTATAACTACAGGCGCAACCATGGAAGCATGCATTGCTGTTTTAAATAAAGCTAAAAATGTTAAAGTTAGTGTAGCGTCTATGGCTATAGCATAATGTAGTTTTGTTAATGAGAATTATATTGTTTCTTTGTAAAATATTAAATACAAAAAATGAGTAAATTTTTTTACAAATCCATAAGTCTCCTTATTATTTGTCTGTTTTTAGCAAATTGTGCTAATAGAGGAAAACCAGATGGAGGAGAGAAAGATGTTACTCCTCCAAAGATTATAAAATCGGAACCTGATAATTTTTCTACAAATTTTTCGGGAAAGGAAATTAAAATCACTTTTGATGAATTTATAAAAGTCAACAATCTTCAAAAGCAACTTATTATTTCACCTCCAATGGATACAGCTCCGGAAATAACACCTCTTGGTAGTGCTAGTAAATCTATAACTATAAAAATAAAAGACACTCTAGAGGCTAACACCACGTATGCATTTAACTTTGGGAATAGCATTGTAGATAACAACGAAAATAATCCATACATCTACTATAGGTATGTAATTTCAACTGGAAATTTTATAGACTCTCTTTCTGTAAAAGGGCATGTTATTGATGCTGCATTGCTAAAGCCAGATGACTTTGTTTCTGTCATGCTATATGAAATGGATTCTACCTATACAGATTCAACTGTTTATAAGAAAAAACCTAAATATATAACAAACACTTTAGATAGTGTTCCCACCTTTTCAATTGATAATATTAAAGCTGGAAAATATAAGTTAATCGCATTAAAAGATGCAAACCAAGACGGAAAATATCAGCAAAGAAGTGATAAGATTGGTTTTTTAATGAACCCTATTACTGTACCAACCGACTCGCTATTTACCATTAAATTATTTAAAGAAGAAGCTGAAACAAAAATTGTAAATCCCAGACTTATTTCTGGCGAAAAAATTGCTTTTGGTTATGAAGGAGATTACGAAAACATGAAAATAAATATAACATCTGTTGTGCCAGATGATTTTTCATATACAATTACAAAAGATACGAAAACAGATTCGCTAAACTATTGGTATAAGCCTCGATTTAAAGATACAGATTCCTTATTGTTTCAAGTAACAAATAAAAACTATACCGAAGATTTTAAAGTTAGAATAAGTGAGCAACCTAGAGATTCATTAATCATTAAAAGTTCGCCTTCAGGCACTATAAATTTTGAAGAGAATTTTATAATCTCTGCAAATATTCCCTTTGTTAAAATTAGAAAAAGATTAATCAATATTATTGATAAAGACTCTACTGAGATATCTTTTAAATCAAAATTAGATTCTTTAAAAAACACATATACTTTACGTTTTGAAAAAACTGAAGGCAATAAATATAGCATTCAAATACTGCCTGAAGCAGTTACAGATTTTTTTGGAAATAAAAATGACTCTTTAACATATAATATAAGCACTAAAACTTATGCAGATTATGGTAATGTTAGAATTAATTTAAATAATGCAAAATATCCAGTAATAGTTCAATTAACAGATGATAAAGGAGGTGTAAAAGTTGAACAATTTGTTTGGAAACATCAGCCTATCGATTTTAAATTTGTAACTCCTGGCAAGTATTATTTAAGAGTGGTTCATGATACCAATAAAAACAAAAAATTCGATTCTGGTAATTTTCTTAAACAACAACAACCAGAAAAAATTAGTCATTACCCAGACATGGTTGAAGTTAGAGCTAACTGGGATCCAATAATCGATTTTACTTTACTCTAATTTAAAAGTATCTTTATCGTTTAAAAAACCTAGTTTATCTCTATAGGTTTTAATATGCAACTTACTTAGAGTTACTATTTCAATTGCTTCTTGATTCTCTGGAATATTATCTAATTTATCGCCTAAAACATTATAAACTGCTGAATGTCCAGAATATTCATGGTTATTACCATCCTGTCCTACACGATTTACTCCTACACAGTAACTCATGTTTTCTATAGCTCTAGCTTTTAAGAGCGCATCCCAAGCATTTACTCTAACTTTTGGCCAGTTGGCAACATAAATCAATAAATCATAACCTTCCACATTTCTAGCCCAAACAGGAAAACGCAAATCGTAACAAATTAATGGGCAAATTTTCCAGCCTCTATAAGTAACATTTAGCTTGTCTTGTCCACCTGTATATACTCTGTCTTCTCCAGCAAGTGTGAACGTGTGTTTTTTATCGTAAGTTTCAATTTTGCCATTTGGGTGAACAAATAGCAATCTATTAAAAAAAAGATTATTTTCTGAAATAACCATACTTCCCAAAATAGCAGTTTGCTTTTTTAAAGCTATTTCTTGCATCCAAACGACTGTTTCACCAAACATTGTTTCAGCAACTTCTGATGCATTCATAGTAAATCCTGAAGTAAACATTTCTGGTAGGATAATTACATCTACAACATCTGATATACTTTCAATTTTTTTAGAAAAATGGACTTTATTTTGTTCTGGGTTTTCCCAAACCAAATCAGATTGAATAAGTGCTATTTTTAACTCGTTTTGCATAATCCAGAAAATCTATATCTTGTTTAAAATATCAGCTGCTTGCTTTAGTGTTTCATCTGTTTTTGCAAAGCAAAAACGAAGCACTTTATTATCTAATTTGTTTTCGTTGAAAACCGAAAGAGGAATAGANGCCAAACCATTTTCAATAGTTAATCGTTTGGCATAATCTACATCGTATTCTTTAGTAATGTTAGAATAATCCAGAACTTGAAAATAAGTACCTTGAGATGGTCTAAATTTGAATCTAGACTCTTTAATTAGACTCAAAAACAAATCACGCTTTTCCTGAAAAAATTCAGATAATTGTAAATACGTATTCGAATCCTGCATATAATCTGCCAGACCTTTTTGTACAGGATGATTCACACTAAAAACATTAAACTGATGAATTTTTCTAAATTCTTCCATCAACACTTTTGGAGCACAACAATAACCCGTTTTCCAACCTGTATTATGAAAGGTTTTACCAAAAGATGCTGTTATAAAACTTCTAGATTTTAAATCTGGAAACAAGCAAGCGCTTTGGTGCTTATTACCTTCAAAAACTATATGCTCGTAAACCTCATCACTCAATACTATAATATTGGTATTCTTAGTAAGTTCTTGAAGTTGCAACATATCAGCTTCACTAAAAATAGTACCACTTGGATTATGTGGCGTATTGACGATTATCATTTTTGTTTTAGAGGAGATTTTCTGTTTTACATCATCCCAATTAATTTGATAATTTGGAGCTTCTAATTGTATAGAAACTGTTTTACCTCCATTAATCATAATAGAAGGTTCGTAACAATCGTAAGCTGGTTTAAAAATTATCACTTCATCATCTGGTCTTACAAAAGCTGTAATAACATCATAAATAGCTTGGGTAGCTCCAGCTGTAATGGTAATTTCAGATTCTGGATGATAGCTGGTTCCATAAAGCAAATCAAACTTCTTTGAAATTGCTTCACGTAATTCCATATTTCCAGGCATCAAAGCATATTGATTATATCCAGAATTCATGGCTTTTGTTACCATATCAATTAATTTCTGATTGCTTTTAAAATTTGGAAACCCTTGAGATAAATTAATAGCTTGATGTTTGTTAGCTAAACCACCCATGACTGTAAATATGGTGGTTTCTATATTTGGAAGTTTAGAATGATACATCATAACATAAAGATACTAGTTAGGCAGATAAATTTACATCATTTTAACAACTTTTATATCTTGGTTTTCTATCTTTGAAGGATACAAAATCATCTTATTATGAAATTCTTAAAAATTCTATTACTTTTTATTACAATTCAAGTGTCTGCACAACAAGGTGGTATGTGGATTCCTTCGTTATTAGAAGGTATGAACGAGCAAGAAATGGCAGATCTTGGAAGCAACCTTACAGCCAAAGATATTTACGATGTAAACAATTCCAGTTTAAAAGATGCCATTGGACATTTTAATGGAGGTTGTACAAGTGAAGTTATTTCACCAAAAGGATTAATTCTTACTAACCATCATTGTGGCTATAGTCAAATACAATCGCATTCTTCCATGGAAAACGATTATTTAAAAGATGGTTTTTGGGCTATGAGCTTAGAAGAAGAACTACCTAATCCTGGATTATTTATAGAATTTATTGTTAGAATAGAAGATGTTACTACCCAAGTTTTAAATGGTGTTACAGATGATATGACTGAGAAAGAAAAACAATCTACTATTTCAAAAAACTCAAATGCTTTTGAAGCTGAAGTAGAAACTGAAGCTTGGCAAGACACAAAAATTAAATCGTTTTATAAAGGAAATCAGTACTTTTTATTTGTTACTGAGCGCTATAATGACATTCGTTTAGTTGGTGCTCCTCCTTCAAGTATTGGGAAATTTGGTTCTGATACAGATAACTGGGTGTTTCCAAGACATACAGGAGATTTCTCAATGTTTAGAATTTATGCAGATAAAGATAATCGTCCTGCAGAATATAGTGTAGACAATGTACCTTACAAACCTAAACACTTCTTGCCAATATCTTTAGATGGTGTTGAAGAAGGAGATTTTACTATGGTCTTTGGTTTTCCTGGAAGAACAAATGAGTATTTACCAGCAGTAGCTATTGAGCATATTACCAAAGAATATAACCCTAGTAATATTGCTATTAGAGAAGCTGCTTTAAAAGTAATAGATGCCAAAATGAAGGAAAGCGACGAGGTTCGTATTAAATACGCATCAAAACAAGCAAGAATTGCAAATGCATGGAAAAAATGGATTGGCGAAAATTTAGGAATTGAAAAAAGTAATGCTGTTGAAGAAAGACGCTTGTTTGAAGCAAATTTCACAAAGGCATTAAAAGAAAAAGGTTTAGAAGATAAATACGGAAATATCCTTCCTGAATTTGAGGTGCTTTATAATAATTTTGAAGATGTTAATATTAAACGTAGAAATTTTATTGAAGTATTTTTAGTTACCAACGAATTGATGACAATGTCTTTCAGAGCATATCAGTTTGAGCAAGCAGTAACAAACAACCCTGATGTTTTTGACAAAGCAAAGACTTCTATTGAAGGTACATTAACTGGTATTCATAAAAACTACGATGTAACTGTTGATAGAGGTGTTTTTGAAAATGTTATGCCATTTTACACTAAAAATGTTGATGTCTCAATATATGATAAAACAGCTTTAACTAATTTAGATACTGCCTTAAAATTGTTTGAAGGCTCACAAGAAGACGTTATAAAAAACTTAAATAACGATGCAGCTTATGCCTATGCAAAACCATTAATTGAAGAGTTTTATAATACCGTTAATACTGAATTTGAAGCTAAAAACGAACCTATTACAGCCTTACAAACAGAATACATGACTGCGCTTATGGAAGCTTTACCTAATGCAAGATATTTTCCAGATGCAAACAGCACACTTCGTGTTACTTATGGTCAGGTTAGAGGGTATTCGCCAAGAGATGCTGTATACTATTCTCCTGTAAGTTATTTGGATGGCGTTATTGAAAAGTATGTGCCTGGAGATTACGAGTTTGATGTGCCAGAAAAACTATTGGATTTATATAAAACCAAAGATTACGGCCAATATGCAGATACTAATGGTAAAGTACCTGTTTGCTTTTTAGGAACTAATCATACTACTGGTGGGAATTCTGGAAGTCCTGCCATTGATGCACATGGAAATTTAGTAGGATTGAATTTTGATCGTGTTTGGGAAGGAACTATGAGTGATATGAACTACGATCCAGAAATTTGTAGAAATATTATGGTCGATTTACGTTATGTGTTATTTATAGTTGACAAATACGCTGGAGCAAAACACTTAATTGATGAAATGAAATTGGTTCATCCGAAAAAATAATAAACTATTTATATTTACAAAATTGCCTCATAGTAATATTGCTATGAGGTTTTTATTTAATATTTAATTGTCTCAATAATTCTTGTTTATACGTTCTACCTATTGGAATACGAGTTCCTTGAACATAGACCTCATTTCCTGAAATTTTCTCAACAAATGCTCTATTTATAATAAACGATTTATGCACTTGTATAAATTGATTCTTTGATAATTTTTCTGACCAATTTTTTAAAGAATCGATATATGATAATTTTTTATTCTCTGTAATAACTGTAATATAGTTTCTACTTGATTCTATATAAAGAATGCTATTCGTTTCAATTTTATGAAGTGTTTTATCTACATTTAAAAAGAAAAACTCTTCTCCTTCTGGTTTAGAAATTTGTTCCGGCTTATTAATTCGTTCTTTGACCTTATTTATAGCTTTAAGAAATCTATCAAACGAAAAAGGCTTTACCAAATAATCTACAATTGTTTCCAATTCAAAACTACTTACAGCATAATCTGGATAAGCTGTTGTCATAATTATTGCTGGTGGGTTTTTTATGGTTTTAATAAAATCTATTCCAGAAATATCAGGCAGATTAATATCTAAAAAAACCACATCTACAGATTGCTTATTTAAAAAAATATTCGCTTCTATGGCAGCTTTAAAAACACCTTGCAACTCTATATTAGGAAGTTTCCCAATATAATTCTTAAGAATTTTCTGAGCAGGAATTTCATCTTCTATAATAATGCAAGTCATCATTTCAGCTTCAATTTTAAATACACTTTAAAGGTTTCGCCTTTGGTAAAATCTAATCTATAATTTTCTTTATAAATAAGATCTAACCGTTTTTCTAAATTCTGTAAACCTATTTTAAATTCTTCACTACTCACCTTTTCTTTATCATAATCGTTGATACAAACACACTCTAAAACACCTTTGCTTTCGGTAATAGTTACAGAGATATCACTATGCAATGTGCTATGTTTAAAAGCATTTTCAATAATTGTAATTAATAATAAAGGAGCAATAAGTAAGTTGTTAGATTCAATAGATTTACTATAATGAATCTGCTTCACACCTTCTGTTCTAATAGTTTGAAACGTCATGTAATTATCAATAAACTGTATTTCCTTTTCTAGTGAAATAGTTTCTGCATTACTTTCATACAGCACATGTTTCAAATTATCTGAAAGCATTAAAATAAGTTCAGGTGTTTCATTTGGTTTTTCAAGCGCATACGAATAAATGGTGTTCAAATTATTAAATAACACATGAGGATTTATTTGCGATTTCAAAAATTTCAACTCCATTTCAAGATGCTCCTGTTTTATATGTTCTACTTCATCTTGTTTATCTAAAAAGCGATAAAGCATCAAAATAAACGAGAAGAATATTAGTGGAACTAAGGTTTGCCAAAGATAGTCACTAAGACATTTCATGATTGAACAACCACATTGAGCAAACACGTTACAATATAATTGTGTGGCAAAAAATGAGATAGCAGCAAAAACAAAAACATACAGAATATAAAGTCGCTTTTTTATAAAAAATGGTAAAAGCAGCAGATTGTTAACATATACAATAACTACCAAAATAGATACATACTGTAAAAACGGGTTTTCACGCCAATAATATTTAGAAAACACAAATAGTGAAACAAATACAAATAAGGCCCAGAACAAGATATGAACCAAAATTTGAGACGTATGTTTTTTTAATGGCATCAATACAACTTATGTTTTGATGAAAGTAAATAGAAATATTTATTTCATCAAACTATATGTACAAAAGTCAATAATAAAGTAACAAACAACCATTTATACATGAATTCTAACCATTGGTATATGTAATGATGCTGAAAATACAGATTATTAGTTTTCAATCTATAAGCATAATATTTTTGAAAAAATCAATCAATCATGAAACGAACATACATTCTAATCTCAATCCTTTTTTGTTCCCAAATCATTTTTTCTCAATCAATCAACAAAGTTGTTACAGACGAAAAAGGAAAACAAAAAATGCTAGGTATAATTAATGAAAAAGGATTAAAACAAGCACCATTTAATGTCTGGTTTGACGCAAATCATGACAATTACTTAGTTAACGATAAAATTATTAAAAAGCTAAAAGATTCACTCAATCAATATACTATTAAAGTCTTTTTAGGAACTTGGTGTGGAGATAGCAAAAAAGAAGTGCCTCAATTTTATAGCATTTTAGATGCAACTAAATTTCCTGATAGTCAATTAGAAACTATTGCTTTAGATAACACTCAAGATGCCTATAAACAAGCTCCCAATCATGAAGAGAAAGGAATGAATGTCCATAGAGTTCCAACATTTATCTTTTATAAAAATGGAAAAGAAGCCAACAGAATTGTAGAGCATCCTAAAGAAACTTTAGAACGTGACATGCTTAAAATTGTAAACGGAGAACGTTATACACCTAATTATCCAGCAGCAAATTTTTTACAAAATCAATTAGCTGAGATTACATTAGATAGTTTAAAAAGAGGTGAAAATAGATTAGTTTCTATGCTCTCCGAATACGTAAAAGGAAGCAGAGAATTAAATACTGTAGGTTATATTTATTTACGAGCGAATGAATTAGATAAAGCCATGTATGTTTTTGATTTGAACACTAAGATCTTTCCATACAAATACAATGTGTTTGATAGTCTTGCTGAAGCTTATTTTGAAAAAGAAAATTATACAGAAGCTCTAAAAAATTATTACAAAGTATTAAGTCTAAAACCAGATGACAAGAATGCTCCAGAAATGATTGAAAAAATCAAGGAGAAATTAGGTAAGGATAAAACTCAAGAGGTTAAGTCTTAACTCCTCTTTCTTCCGATTTTAAAAAAAAAATCAGAATTCATTCTCTTCTTAAAATAAGAGGAGAGCTTCTAACAAACAATAATTTAGTTAGTATGTGTTCCTCTCTTTAGTTAAAGAGAGGTGCTTTTACGCTAGAAAATTTGGAGAGTTTGTAACAAAAAGAGTGAAACGATTTTTAGGTTTTAATTAAAGCCTAAAAATTGTATCAAGAACTAATTGTAGTAAAATAAAAAGTGATATTTTTAGTTATTAGTTTAACTAAATCTAGCATCATGAAACTTGCTCTTTTTTCATTCTTTATATTTTTAGGTTTTGCTAGTTTTTCTCAAGAAAAACCAAAATCTGTTCTTGAAGTTAATAAAATGAATGTCGTTTATAGAGGTGTTAAAAACCCTTTAACTTTAAGTATGCATGGAACTGTTTCCTTTGAAGCCACTGCTCCTGGATTAAAAAAATTAGATGATTTTGGAAATTATGAAATGAGTCCTGGTTCTGGCTTAACAGTCGATCTTATAATGAAAGGCACTTTGTCGAATGGTGAAACTATTAGTGATATTAAAACATTACGAATAAAAGATATTAGTAAACCTGTTGGGTCTATAAATGGTTTAGGGTGTGGAGAGAAATGCTTATTATATCTTGAAAAAGAAGAATTGAAAGGAGCAAAAATAGATGGGTATATTAAAGACTATTTAGTCGATTCAGATATTAGGGTAGTTAGCTTTTCAATTAAGTTGCCAAATGATTCAATAATGAAATTTGTAGGAGATACCATTAATGATTCAAACTATAACATGATCGATAAATTAAAAAGTGGAGATGAAATTTCAATTATAGATATTAAATGGACAATATTTGGAACTGCTAACACCTATAAACTACGCCCTCTACAAAAGATAAAAATTCGATTAGTGAACTAAACAATCTCCATCTTCTTCAATAAAAAACTAGCATTCATGTTTTGGCAAACACCATCTTTAAACTTGTAATCGAAAAAGAGTTCGTCGTTAATTATCTGTGCATCAAAGAAGTGGTTTTTTACTTCATCTAATTCTTTAGAGATTTCG
>JGI24025J20009_10000247_pt1 | contig 42425 bp, 38 predicted proteins | sample Cruoilmetagenom3_FD_20009 | JGI IMG/M metagenome (IMG submission 20009)
CACCCTCACCCCAACCCTCTCCCATCAAGGGAGAGGGAGTTTTATGACTTTTTACGAAAGCATCAACCTTGATGGTCTCGTAAAAATCACTGTACGTTTTTAGTACGCGAAGGCGGAGAAATCATTCCTCCCGATATAATGAGAGTAAAAGCCTCCTCCACCGTCATATCCAAATCAATTACATCACTTTCAGGTATCATGATATAAAACCCTGATGTTGGATTCGGTGTCGTGGGAACAAAAAGATTTATATTCCTCTGGACCGTTTTCTCCTGGATTTCTCCCTCAGACATACCCGTAACAAAGGCTACAGAATACAATCCTTTTCTGGGATATTCTATAAGTACCACTTTCTTGAAACTCTGACCTTTATCGCCCAATATTGATTCGACAAGCTTTTTTACCGCATTGTAAATACCATTAATGAACGGTATTTTGCTGAGAATCCATTCACCGAGGTGAACAAATCGTTTCCCAATATAACTCTGGACAATAATACCNACTATNAATATCAATATAATTGTAAANACAACTCCGAGCCCCGGAATATGGAAGGGAAAAATCTGGTCGGGATGAAATCGANGCGGGATAATATTGAGTAGATTATCCATCAGATTNATCAAAAAAAAGAAGATATACAGCGTAACCCCTATGGGGATGATCGCGATTATTCCGGTGATAAATATATTTTTTAATGTTTTTCTCATTTTTGGATTTTACAGCCCACGTAATTCGGGATAGAAGCACTAGATCAAATAGCAAAAAGAAGGGTTTTTTTCAACAACTTATTTCGAAGCATTAACAAAGGGGTGACGAGAATTGCCACTCCTGTGCAACCTCAATACAACTCTAGAGAAATCTACTTCATTTCCGGATGGATATTACTTAATCCTGTTTTCCCCGTCAACAAACACACACTTTGGAGACCAGTTTTGCAACACGGCATCATCTACAATGACATAACTTGCGATAATGATAATATCACCTTTCGAGCCTTTTCTCGCTGCAGCACCGTTCAGACCAATAACACCGGAACCTTTTTCTCCTTCAATAACATAGGTAGAAAACCTCTCGCCATTTGAGACATTATAAATATCTACCTTTTCATAAAGAGCAAGATCCGCCGCCTTTATCAGACCTTTATCTATGGTAATACTTCCCTCGTAGTCAAGATGAGCATCTGTTATGGTGACTCTATGAAGTTTTGATTTAAGCATGAATCTTTGCACGATCGTTATCCCTCCTTAAAATATAAATACAAAAATGTCTTCTTCTCGCTTTTCTTTTATAAATCCAACGGTTCTCCGAAAACATAATTGTCTATAAGTCTTGGTAAACCAATACGAACTGCCAATGCTACAACTGATTCGCCCTCAAGTTGCTCTGTGTCTTCCAGTGTTGTTGTATCGCAAATCTTTATATAATCGATTTTGGTATGCGGGTGTCTTTCTATAAATTTTTGCATTCCCTCAATGATTTTGGCGGCATTCCGCTCGCCGTTATCGTATAACTCCTTAGCAAATTTTAGAGCGCGGCTTAAACTGAGGGCAGACTCTCTTTCAGCATCTTTCAGATAAGTATTTCTCGAACTCATGGCGAGTCCGTCGGGTTCTCTTACCGTGGACAAACCGATAACCTTGAGATCCAGATTAAGATCGGTTACCATCCTTTTGATAGTCACCAGTTGCTGAAAATCCTTTTTGCCAAAGATCGCAATATGGGGTTTTACAATATTAAAGAGCTTCATACAAACCGTTGCCACACCTCTGAAGTGACCGGGCCTTGACATACCACAGAGATTTTGGGTAACCCTTTCTACATTTACATAAGTCTGATAATGCTCGGGATACATCTCTTTGTTTGAAGGATAGAAAATCACATCAACGCCAACATCCCCGGCAAGTTTCTCGTCTTTCTCAAAATCTCTCGGGTATTTTTCGAAATCTTCTCCAGGACCAAACTGTGTCGGGTTGACGTAGATACTGATAACCAGGCAATCTCCCCGCTTTTTCCCCTCTTCCATCAGCCTCAAATGACCCTGATGAAGATATCCCATTGTGGGAACTAATGAAATTTTCTTTCCCGCAATCCTCATGGATTCAGAAAATGCCTGCATTTCTTTAACGGATTCAATGGTCTTCATAAAATTTTTCCCAATAAAAAAGCCTCGCCGTCTGAAACGGGAGGCTAAGATTACAAAGATACACCTTTTCTCTTCCGTCCCAGTCCCCTAAAGGATCCAAGCGGGTCTAAACTTGATTTTACGGCAGCAATCTACCGTAAAATTTCAATTTGAGTGACGGCTACCAGAAAAAAATACCCTTGTCAAGAAATTTGTATAGAGAAAAGTAGAATGTATTAATTTTGCTTCCGCTGCAACTATGCAACCTCCAACTTCCACTTACAGAAGCAGTCATCCGGGTGATCATCTGGAGGACACACAATGCAACTCAATCTGATATCCGGATCAATTTCACGGGCAAAAGCTGTAAAGTAAAGTATCCCTGATTCTTTGCATGGAAACTCGCGTTTGCCACGGTCAGTCCTCGCCTTTTGTACGGAACATGATGGATTATAAACCACTACATATTTGTCCGTCTGTTCTGAAATTCTGAATCCCTCCACAAAATTTTCCGGGGCAAACCTGTATGCTTCAATAAACCCGGCGATTCCTTTTGGCACATTAAGAATACTTTTAATTCCCCTGGCATGCGATTTCCCTATGCTGCCGATAAATTTAAGTTCCAGTTTGAGCGCAGCATCAACTCCATATTCATCTTCTGCGGCAGCCCTCCATCTCTGGTAAAGGTTCCCCCAGAACCACATCATATTTTCAACTAAATTTTCCATCTGATCTACTGAAACACCCGACAATTTTTCTGATCCCATCTTGATCTGTTACCTCCTCAATTAAATTACCATGTAAAATAGAACAAACTATAGCGCATCTGCATACGTATCCCGGAATCCTTCCTTCTGGAGCTTTGTAAAAGCATAAACCAGCCTATTCTTGACACGGGTTATCCGCCAAGTTCAAAACAGCAACATTTTGGAAAGAATAGCATTGCTCAATTTGCCGAACTCTTCTACCGTCAACGTTTCTCCCCTTCTTTGACCATCAATCTCCAGCCTGGTGAGAATTTTGTCAATATCAGTCTTAGACGATTGCAAAAGGTTTGAACTTCTCAGATTATTCAAGAGGGTTTTTCGCCTCTTTGACAAGGCGGTTTTTACGAGCTTAAAGAAAAAATCGGCATTCATTACCTCAAACCGGGGCTTTTCCCGAACGACCATCTTCAGGACGGTGGAATCAATCTTCGGTCTGGGATAAAAACAACCGGCCGGAACCATTACAACCTTTGAGGGTATCGTATACATTGAAGTGATAACGGAAAGTAACCCATATTCCTTAGTCCCGGGAGACGCCATTATCCTTTCGGCAACTTCCTTTTGAAACATCAAAACCATGGACGAAACATGATCTCTAAATTCGATCAACCTGAATAATATCTGCGATGAAATATTATAAGGAATATTACCGATTACCTTTAACTTCTGTGAGGCAACATCTTCAAGAGGAATGGGGAAATCATACTTCAGAACGTCCCGCTTTAGTATCTCAACATTGGAAACATCTTTCAGCTCTTCATGCAAAACGTCTAATAATCCCGGATCTATCTCAAGGGCAATTACCTTACGTGCCTGCTTTGCAATCATGGCCGTCATAACCCCCAGCCCGGCGCCTATTTCAACAACCGTATCATCGTCTTTAATATCCATGACATTTACAATTTTCCCCGTGATATTATTGTCTATAAGAAATGACTGCCCCAAGCCCTTATAGGGACGTATTCCATATTTTTTAAGGATACCCCGTGGAGATGTCATGTCTGATGTCGGCGCTTTTTTCTTATGGTTACTACAGCTTTATAGGTAATAAAATATGCCGGAACGGCGAAAAATGGCGCCATTATGATTCCACCCAGCAACAATGGACAGGCAACACTCTTCCCCGCATGCACGATATGCCATATAGAATACTCGTTGAAGGCTAGCTGCAATTGATTATCTCCCAACAGGTACTTCCCCAAATGGTATTGCGTAAGATAGAGAAATGGCGTGGTAAGGGGATTTGATATCAGCCAGGATCCAAGATAAGCAGCTGTAAAATTCTGCCTCAGGATATATGTTAGAATGATGATGAAAATGGTGTGAAATGGTATTATCGGAATCGTCCCAACAAAAATCCCTATGGACATACCAAATGCAATGCTTTCAGGCGTCCCATTGAGACTGATAAACTGATCGTAAAACTGCTTAAATCTTTGTCTCAGGTTCATGCTTTTCCTACCAGTTCCAGAGGCCACCTGGATACGGCATTCAAATCGAAATGATCCTTTTTACCTTTTCTCAAAAGATTATCACCGACAACGGCTATCATTGCAGCATTATCCGTACATAGTATCGAGGGAGGTATAAATATTTCTATTCCTTTATCTTTCCCTTCCTTATAAAATGTATTCCTCAATCTGCTGTTCGCTGCAACTCCACCTGATACAACCACTCTTTCAAGAGAATAGTCTTCAGCAGCCCTCAATGTCTTCTCCACCAGAACATCCACGATAGATTCCTGATAACTGGCCGCAATATGGGGAATTTCCTCTTCTTCAACAGGGGTTTTCCTATTTTTTATATAGGTTAACAGCGACGTTTTAAGTCCGCTGAAACTGAAATCCATGCTACTCTTCATAGGCCTCGGAAATTTAACATAATCAGCGCTTCCGTTCTTTGCCAGCCTGTCTATGACAATTCCTCCCGGGTATCCCAGATCAAGCATTTTGGCAGCCTTATCAAATGCTTCCCCTGCGGCATCATCTCTCGTCTGTCCAAGGATTATGAAATTCTCCAAGTCACGTACAAGATAAATGCTCGTATGACCTCCCGAAACAACAAGGGCAACGAAAGGAAAATCCGGTTTTTTATCGTTAAGAAAGACAGCGGCAATATGACCTTCGAGATGATTTACACCGACAAATGGCAGTCCTTTTGCAAATGCTATCGACTTCGCCACGGAAAGACCAATCAGAATAGAACCTATCAAGCCGGGCCCTCTTGTAACAGCAATGCCCTCAATGTCATCCAGAGTAACTTTTGCCTCAGCCAGCGCTTGCAGAATCACAGGAATAACAGCCTCTATGTGCTTTCGAGAAGCAATTTCCGGAACCACTCCACCATATTTGCTATGTACATCTATCTGAGAAGCGATAACATTAGAAAGAAGGGCTGTGCCATCACGAACCACGGCAGCCGCAGTTTCATCACAGGAAGATTCTATACCCAATACTAACATATGTTGCTCTTCTCCCGATTAGTTGATGATGTAAAGGGGTCCATGGGTTACAATCATGATGGATTGACTGTTTTATCAGCCGCTGCTTCATCCCATTTAAGCTCAACCTTTCCCAGAACACTGGCAAAGACAAGCTTTAATCGTTGCGTCTCGAGTGACGAGAGAAAGGGATAAAACTTGAGACTGTAAAACATTCCGTAATGCGGGTTGATGTAGGGAAAGAATTCCAGAGTTACAGGGGTAATCTTTTTAATTTTTCTCACTTCTATGGGATATATTCTGTGCCCTTTCCCGTCTGATAAAAATATTTTCCAGATAGAATTAGCCTGAGAAAAATCATTTGAATTCTTTTCTGGAATATAGGCATAAAACAGGAATTCCGTATAATCAGAGGTAAGATCTTCATGTAGCCGAGCCTTTGCTTTCTTTTCTGAATCCGTCAAAAGATATATTTTTGAATATTCTGAAAGATAGGCTTTGTTGAATTCTCTGCTTTTGCAGGTTGCAACAATATGAACCATGGTTTCAAATTGAGAGTGAACGGTTTTATCTCTTGTCCACCTCTTTAAGGCAACCTGATATTTTTTCGAGATATTTTTTCCTTTCGCAATGTCTGCATATTCTTTAATCTGGCTACAGGCTGGGCAGACCATCAAGAAAATCAACAAAACTATCCATACTCGCGTTTTCATTTTCCCCTCCAAATACCCTTGTAAATATATAGCCTACATGTCCCAGGAAATTTTCTACCTTAAACGTATGATCAATATCTTCAGGATTTAAATACGACATAACCTCACTATCCTCAAGAAGCAGCTTCTTAAATTCGGCTCCTTCCTCCCATGATTTCATGGCATTTGCCTGCACAACAGCATAGGCATTTTCTCTGGATATTCCCTTCTCTATCAATTTCAGCAAAACCATCTGGGAAAAAATCAGGCCCCTGGTCATGTTTAGATTCGAAAGCATCCTGTCAGGATAGACTAAAAGTTGCCCCATCATTCCTGTAAATCGATTTAACATAAAATCAAGAAGTATCGTGGCATCGGGAGCGATAACTCTTTCGACAGACGAATGACTGATATCCCTCTCATGCCACAGGGCAACATCCTCCAGTGATGCCATGGCATGAGATCTTATAAGGCGCGCGAGGCCGGAAAGATTTTCCGAAAGGACAGGATTACGTTTGTGCGGCATGGCCGATGACCCCTTCTGGCCGGGCGAGAAGAATTCCTCTACTTCTCTCACCTCAGTCCTCTGTAGAAGTCTGATCTCTGTGGCAAACTTATCTATGGAAGATGCAACAATCGCCAGGGTTGAAAAATATTCTGCATGTCTGTCCCTCTGAACAATCTGTGTTGAAACAGGAGCAGGCTTCAGTCCGAGTTTCCCGCAAACATATTCCTCCACGAAGGGATCTATAAAAGAAAAGGTGCCAACGGCCCCGGATATCTTTCCATAGCTGATCGCATCTTTTGCCCTGATCATCCTCTCCATGTTTCTTGCCATTTCCTGATACCAGAGAGCCATTTTCAGACCAAACGTAATGGGCTCAGCGTGTATTCCATGGGATCTCCCTATCATCAGAGTATCTTTGTACTGAAAAGCCTTTTTTCTCAGGACGGTCAACAATTGCTCAATGTCCCGGATAATGAGATCAGAGGCTTCTTTTAAAAGTACGGCAAGGGATGTATCAAGAATATCCGATGACGTCAGACCCATGTGGATATACCTTGCATCTTCCCCCACCTTTTCTGAAACGGATGTCAAAAATGCAATTACATCATGTTTAACGGTTTTTTCTATCTCATCAATTCTGCCTGTATCAAAACCGGCGTTTGCAGCTATGTTGTTGAAGGACTCGACAGGTATTTTCCCCATATTGGCAAGGGCTTCACACACAAGAACTTCAATATCAAGCCACTTCTGAAACCTGTTTTCCGGGCTCCATATGGAAGCCATTTCTTCTCTCGAATATCTTGTGATCAATTCTGTTCTCCTTTGTTCTTAACAAGAACGTTTTTTAATTCAAATTTAAAAATTGAACCAATGCTATTACGAGAAAAAAAGTGAGTCAAGAAGTTTTAATCCACAGATTTCACATATTACAGAGATTATTCTAATCACTTGAAGAGTGATGCGAAATCTGTGGATTAAAAAAATGGCTTCTGGTAAAATTTTTCTTGTATTTAATGAAATCTTATGCCTATATATAGTATCTATTTGGCATATACACACAATATATTGTGTTATATTATCACACTATGGAACTTAAGTGGAGGGAAAAGGTTATGCATAAGAAAATACGAAAAAGGGATGGTCGTTATGTAAAGTTTGATGCTTCCAAGATTACAAACGCCATAGCAAAAGCGGGGGAAGCAACCGGCGAGTTTAACAGCGAAGGCGCCCATAAATTAACAATAAAAGTGCTGAACCTTGCAGAAAAGCTTTTTGATGACACAATCATGACTGTAGAACAACTTCAGGACATTGTTGAAGAAACCCTTTTATCCTCCCCCTATCGCAGGACAGCCAGAGGATACATCATTTATCGAGAGCAACACGCCCGGTTAAGGGAAATCGCAAACAACATGGAAGTTGATCTCGTGGATCAATATCTAAAAAAGTCGGATTGGAAAATCAACGAAAACAGCAATATGGATTATTCTCTCCAGGGATTGAACAATTATATTTCTTCTGAAATCAGCAAAGTTTACTGGCTCAACGAAATATACCCGCCGGAAATCAAAAAAGCCCAGACGGATGGCGATTTTCACATACATGATCTAAGTCTCCTCTCCGTTTATTGTGTGGGATGGGACCTGTACGACTTGCTTATCGAGGGATTCAAGGGAGTATCCGGTAAAGTTGAGAGTAAGCCGGCAAAGCACCTGCGGAGCGCATTGGGACAAATGGTCAACTTTTTTTACACCCTTCAGGGAGAGGCAGCGGGCGCTCAGGCCTTCTCAAATTTCGATACCCTCATGGCCCCATTTATCAGGTATGACAAACTGAATTTCAAAGACGTGAGGCAGGCCCTGCAGGAATTCATCTTTAATATCAATGTCCCGACACGGGTGGGGTTTCAGACGCCGTTTACCAATGTGACTTTCGATATAACGGTACCCTCATATTACGCTGACCAAAATGTTGTTATCGGTGGCAAGCCCATGAAGGAAACGTATCGAGAATTTCAGAAAGAAATGGATACATTCAACAAAGCCTTTTTAGAGGTAATGGCCGCTGGTGACGCTAAGGGAAGGGTTTTTACATTTCCCATTCCCACATACAATATTACAAAAGATTTTGACTGGGACAATACCAATCTCAACAACCTCTGGGAAATGACATCCAAATACGGCGTACCCTACTTTTCGAACTTCATTAACTCAGACATGAATCCCGAAGATGCACGGAGCATGTGCTGCAGACTTCGGATTGATAATAGAGAACTGGAAATGAGAGGGGGGGGGCTTTTCGGGTCAAATCCACTCACCGGATCTATCGGAGTAGTAACCCTCAACATGCCCAGAATCGGTTACCTTTCCAAAACGGAAGATGAATTCATAGAACGGTTGAGGAAACTCATGGACCTCGCAAAACAAAGCCTTGAGATAAAGAGAAAGGTTCTGGAAAGATATACCGACGGAGATCTTTATCCATATACAAAATACTATCTGCGAGGGATAAAGGATCGTTTCGGTGAGTACTGGAAGAATCACTTCTCGACGATTGGCCTTTTGGGTATGAATGAGGCATGCTTGAATTTTATGGGCAAAACCTTAGGAGATCAGGAAGGCCATGAATTTACCAAAAGGGTTCTTGACTTCATGAGAGATGAATTAATTAAATACCAGAAGGAGACAGGAAACAATTACAATCTCGAAGCAACACCTGCTGAAGGAACATCCTACAGCCTGGCAAAAGCTGACAAGAAAAGATATCCCGATATCATCAGCGCCACTAATAACGGGTTTAACAAAGATGATGTCCGGGTATTTTATACAAATTCCACACAGCTTCCTGTTAATTATACAGATGATATTTTTGAGGCCCTTGATCTTCAGGACGATATCCAGACGCGATATACGGGAGGCACAGTCTTCCACATGTATGCGGGTGAGCAAGTTGATAATCCTTTGACTATCAAGGTACTGGTACGCAAAATATGCGAAAAGTACCAACTTCCATACTTTACTTTCACTCCCACGTTCAGTGTCTGCCCTACCCATGGATACATAAGAGGAGAGCATGAAAGGTGCCCCAAATGCGATGAACCCTGCGAAATTTATTCCCGCGTTGTAGGTTATCTGCGACCGGTGAATCAGTGGAACAAGGGGAAAAAAGAAGAATTCAAAATGCGAAAGGTGTTTGAGGTATAAGTCATGAAAATCGGGGGCCTGCAAAAATTTTCTTTAATAGACTATCCGGAGAAGATATGTGCCATCATATTCACGCAGGGGTGTAATTTCAGATGCCCTTACTGTCATAACCCGGAACTGGCAGACCCGGATCTTTATGAGGAATGCATACCCGAAGAAGAGATATTTGCCTTCCTGGAAAAACGAAAGGAAAAGCTTGATGCCGTGAGCATTACGGGAGGAGAGCCAATATTACAGCCCGATCTCATAGATTTTATCCAAAAGATAAAAGCCATGGGTTATTTCGTCAAGATAGATACAAACGGGTCACACCCAGAAGTCCTGAAAACGTTAATCGAAGATAAACTCATTGATTATGTGGCGATGGACGTAAAAGCGCCTCTGGAAAAATATCAGAAGATCACCAGGTCCAAAACAAATCCCGACCTCATCAAACAGAGTATTAAACTGATAAAGAACTCCAGGATACCGTATGAGTTTCGCACAACCGTCGTAAAATCCCAACTAAAAGAAAATGATTTACTATCAATCGCCGGGCTTGTAAAAAATGCCCGTCTTTATGTATTGCAGAAGTTTACTCCCACCAAGACAATGGATCCAGAATTTATGGACAAAAAGACTTATTCAGATGAGGAATTTGATCAATTCAAGAAAAAAATAGAAAAGTATATCCGGTCTGTTATTATGAGATAAATTAAGGCCTCATGTAAAAGCCCAGGTCTTTATCCCACTTCTTCATGTCATGAAATTCAGCAGCAATATAATTATTGATAATTCGCCGTACGATAACTGTTCTACGAATAAGTGATCTCTTTTTATCATTCAGAATGAATTCTACTTCGATCATATCACCCTCTGACACATTAACCGGAATTCCCGTCGTAAAGCCTACACCTTTTGTTGAAAGATTCTCAACAATTATTTCTATAGGATCCCTGTAACCAACAATGTCACAGTGTCCATAAAGATGGGTTTCTTTACGGTAATATTCTCTGAAATTTAAGGACACCTCAAAGGTAAACCCACAATCGCATGTAAAATTCATCTTGTGCTCTTCAGTTTTCCCTTGATATCTGGACGTATCAATTTCTTTATGTTTGCCGCATTGAGGGCAAATGATACTGACCTTATTTCTTTTGCCAACCTGTATTTTAACTTCAGTCACTTGTGTCACCTCTTTCTCAGAACAGGGGCGCTGGATCTTACATCACAACTTTTTTTGTTACGGTGCCCGCAGTGTCTATAATATTTGAATCGCTTATAATAGAAAACGAAAGAGAAAAACTCAATATCTTTATAAAATTATTTCCTTTGCCGGTTGTTGAAAATTAGTACAGGTTCCTGCAATATTCAATGCCACATGGGCCGACAAAAATCTACCTTGCCATTAACCTCATTATTTGATAGTCATAGGTTCTCTTTCATAACAAAATACTAAGGTACAGGCAACATCATTATGGGAAAAGATTCGATAAAAAGTGCCCGGGAAGTCCTGAAGACAGAAGGGGAAAGTATTTTAAATCTGATTGACAAGATCGATGACAACTTTTCCAGAGCCGTTGATCTGATATACAGATCTAAGGGAAGGGTTATCGTTACAGGAATAGGAAAATCCGGCATTATTGGAAAAAAAATAGTTGCCACCCTGACCAGTACAGGTACCCCCGCTCTTTTCCTGCATCCTGTAGAAGGTTTGCATGGAGACCTTGGCATAGTTACCAGAAATGACGTTATGCTTGCCATTTCAAACAGCGGTGAAACGAATGAATTAAACATGATCATTTCGAACACTGAAAAAATCGGGATACCCCTCATAGCATTTACGGGCAATCTGCATTCAACACTCGCCGGACTGAGCGATGTGGTCATCAATGTTGGCGTTGCCAGGGAAGCCTGTCCTTTCGGTCTAACTCCTACCTCAAGTACCACAGTCACTCTCGCAATGGGTGACGCACTGGCCGTAGCGCTCATAAAGAAAAAGAATTTTACTGAAAAAAACTTTTATAAATTTCATCCCGGGGGACATTTGGGCCTTAGATTACTGGCAAAGGTGAAAGATGCCTTAATCGGTGGTGACAAAATCCCGAAGGTCTTTTCCGGAACTCCCGCACTGGAAGCCATCAATGTAATTGACGAAAAGAATATCGGATTTGCTCTTATTACTGATCAGGAAAACTACCTGATGGGAATACTGACAGATGGCGATGTGAGAAGATTTGTAAAAAGGGGAATAAATTTCACGGAAAAGACTGTAGATGATCTTATGACAAAATCTCCCAAAGCCATTGATCCTGACATATCACTTGCTGAAGCCGTAGAAGTAATGCAAAAAGATGAGATTACCTCTCTTGCTGTGGTCGATGAAAAAAGACTATTAAGGGGATATATCCATCTGCACGATATTCTGGGAAGAGGCGGAACGATCAAAATTTCACTGCCTGTATGATGATTAGGAGAAACTTAATGCCAATTTATGAATTTGATGGGAAGAAACCAACCATTTCTCCGAAAAGTTTTGTCCATCCTGAAGCTGTCCTCATAGGTGATGTTACCATCGGTAGCCGATGTTTCATCGCTCCAGGCGTAGTCATACGAGCGGACTGCGGGCCGGTAATTATTCAAGACGATACAAGCATCCAGGACAATACGGTAATCCATGTTAACCCGGGCACAGAAGTAATTATCGAAAAGGAAGTTCTTGTAGGACATAGTGTTGTCTTACACGACGTTCATATCAAACCGAGATGCCTTATAGGAATAGGAGCAATTTTGTTATTCGGCGTGGTCTGCGAGGAAGGTGCTTTTGTCGGCGCCGGATCGGTTGTTCAAAGCGGCATGCATATTCCAGCCGGGAAGCTCGCGGTAGGAAGTCCCGCAAAGATAATCAAGAATGTGACTCCTGAACAAAAAACATTTGCTGAAATTGGAATTAAAGATTATTTACGACTCACTGAAAAATATCTAAAGGAAATGAAGCTGATTTCCCGATGAAAATATCATAATCACGAATTGTCGGGCTTCAATCCACTCTTCTTGTTCCAGTATTGATCCTCTTTTTCATATTCCTCTATCATTTTTCGCTCAACGTAAAGTCTGTTTTCCTCAAACTCCTCCGAATCCATATTTTCCGGAATAAACTCAAGAGAACCGAATCGAATTACAACACTACTGAACGGCCGGGGAACCATGAATCGATCCCAGCTGTTAAATATCCACGGTTTGTCATAAAAAACACAGGTGGGACAAATCGCAGCTTTCGATTGCTGTGCCATGGAAATAAGACCCGGCTTAATAACACGGGGAGGCCCCGTCGGGCCGTCCACAATGTGACCGGCAAGTTGAGTCTTGCTAACTTCATCGACCATTCCCCTTAAAGCCTTTTTGCCTCCCCGGGAACTTGATCCACGCACCGGAATCCAGCCGACTCTCTTAGCAACATCGGCAACAAAATCTCCGTCCTTACTCTGAGAAATCATAATACAAATCGGCCTACCAAGTATCTTGGGGAGATAAAATCCTCCGAAAAACCTCTGGTGCCAGGAGGCTAATATGACCCGGCCTCTATTCTCCAGGTGGGTTCGGATTTCCTCTTCGTTATTAAAGCTCAGTTTTATTGTTTTTGCATACAAATTTAGAATATAGTACGCAGGAAAAGTCAGAAAGTGTTTGATGATGAAAAACTTTATTTCTTTTTTTAGACTCATGATGATCCGTTAACGTTTCCCGACACCGGAATGTCAAAAGGGTCGGGCCGCAAAGACCCAACCCCTTGATTTTCATGGTAGGCGGTACTGGATTTGAACCAGTGACTTCTACCGTGTGAAGGTAGCACTCTCCCACTGAGTTAACCGCCCGGAATGAAATTTCATATATCTCAAAGAGATTGCTATTTCAAGACAAAAAACAAATAAGCTCACCTTCAGATGGCCATGCCTGTTTCCGCCCCTTCCCTCATGGCTTCCGCAGCATCTCTGGGCTCTGCACAATCACCAATAGCATGAATCTTAAGATCAGAAAAAGTTGATTCCAGTTTTTCTAAAAGTTTCCTCTGTGGGCTGACACCGGCAGCCAGTACGACAGTATCCGCCTTAAGGAAAAAGAGTTCCGGGCCATGATTTATATAAACCCCGTCATCACAAATTTGTTCTACCGGCGCATACGCATAAATGTAAATACCATTTTCAACAATCTTTTGCCTCAATGTCGCCAGGGTATATCGTTCCATAAATCTGTGGTTACGACCTAACTCATGCAGCGTAGTCAAGGAAACATGTTTCCCCTGCTCAGCAAGCATAAGTGCTGTTTCCATACCTAAATAGCGTCCTCCCATCACCACTACACGCTGGCCTACACTTGCCTTGCCGGTAATAACATCTACTGCCTGCACCACATTTTTTCCCTCGATGCCAGGTATATTGAGAACAAGGGGCAAAGCTCCGGTAGCTACTATTACCTCATCAGGACTGATCTCACGGACAAATTCTGCCGTTACTTCCTGATTCAATTTTGTTTCTACTCCGGATCTGTCGAGATCGCGAATCATTTGATCGCCGAATCTGGCATAATGTTCCTTTCCACTGATCTGAGAAGCAATATTCCACTGACCGCCTAATTCCCGGCTTTTTTCACAAAGAACTACTTTATGACCTCGCTGATCCAGTACTTTAGCCGCTTCCATACCGGCCAATCCACCACCCACCACGAGCACTTTTTTAGGCGAGATCGCCGGTTTAATTTCAAGTTCCCTTTCCCGCATCAAGGCAGGATTTACTGTACATGATCTAATCCCCCGCTTTTTAAAATTCTCTCGCCAGGCCATATCCCAGCAATTGTTACACCACAAACAATATTTGATCTCGTCAAGTCTGCCTTCTCTGGCCTTGTTGGGAAGCTGAGGATCAGCAAGAAGGGGCCGGGCCATACTTATAAAATCAGCCTTCCCTTCCTCTAATATCTGATTGGCAAGTACAGGATCCCCAATTTTACCACCGACTATAACAGGAATAGAGACTACTTTCTTGATGGCTGCCGAATCATCGGCAAACAAAGCATCGGAAAGAAGATAACAGGGGTTTGTTATGTAGGGCGTCATATCCGCTACACCACCTTCAACATGCAGAGCATCGGCGCCTGCTTTGGCAAACAATGGCGCCTGAATCAGAGAATCTTCCAGGGTAATACCATCCTTGATATATTCCGACGAACTCATTAGAAATATAACAGCAAAGTCATCGCCAAGTCTCTCTTTAGTGGCGGTTATTATCTCACAGGCAAAACGAGCCCTTTTTTCGGGAGTCCCACCATATTCATCGGTGCGTTGATTGGAATGAGGTGAAAGAAACTGTCCTATACCATATCCGTGAGCGCCTTTCAGTTCCACGGCATCGAATCCTGCATCCCGGAGGCGACGCGCCGCTTCAACAAACCCATCAACCAGATGTTTTATGTCTGCCTTGCTTGCTTCCCTGGCAATTTCTCTTCTTCGCCCCCATGGTATGGCAGATGGGCCTACCGGATCGATCACTTCAGAATGCGCGAGTCCCCTGCGATGCGTAGTGAGTATCCTGCCATGATGTAACAGTTGAAAAGCTGCGTAAGCTCCATTTCGCTGCATTGCTTCAGCAGCCCCCCTCAATCCCGGAATGAATTTATCATCAAATGCGCCGGCTCTCGACGCGGCATGTGATTCAGGGAGAATCGTCGATGATTCTCCAAGAACTAAGGACACACCGCCTTTGGCTATCTCTGCGAACCAATCCATGACTCTGGAGCTAATATAACCTTCCCTTTCCTCCTCCGTGATTGCAGCCTTGCCAAAAGCAGCAAGAGCCATCATAGGAGCCATGACTAAACGATTCTTAAGCTCCATCTTACCTATCCTGCCTGGTGAAAATAATTTAGTTAAACCATTCATTGTATCCCAGTCTCCCTTCCTTTTCGTTTCGCTATTTTCTTCTTATGCTATCTTACACCCAATGTCAAACACGTCGGCCACAGCATCCACTATTTACCCCGGTTCCCGGCATGATCCGATGATATAATATTTGATATTTGTATTGACAGAAAACCGCTTTTCTTATTATACTTAACTCAAGATCAGGCTGAATTCTGGGCGGAATTAATTTAGATATTCTGTTTGCTTGGCGTTTCACTTCAGTAATCCGATCAGGCGCACCTGATAAGACTTCTCAACAATTCATTTTTCTTCTTCTGAATGTTTACTGATAACTAAAAAAAGGAGAGCAAAAATACTATGAAAAAATTTGAATACCAGATCACCACTCATCCTGTGGAAACCTTCAGGCAGGTGGCCTTTTTTTGTACCCAGGAAGGAGAATGCAGCCTGGAGGAACTCCCCTCAGACCAAGTCAAAGTTCTCCAGGCTGTTCTGAACGAACGGGGGCAACAGGGTTGGGAACTTGTCGATATATCCTTCGGCAAGGATGGACTTCTGGCCATCTGGAAAAGCGAAGCAGAAGTAACCGGTTAGCAATACTAATGCGTGGAAGCATAAGAAATGGAAACTTTATAGCTGACGTACTTGATCATTGACACACCACCCTCTCTATTCTATACTAAAAGAGAACCTGAAAACTGTAGGGCTGTCGCGTGACGAAGCTCGTTCTCATAGTGAAATCAGGCAACAAAGTATAGAGGGTTCTCATTCTGTGATAAGAGGATCAGAACTCATTTTATCAATCTTCGTTACAGGAGAAAGGAGGAATGTAAAATGAAGTCAAGTGTTATCTTTACCGGTACCGGGCCAATTCTGATTCTAACTTCTTACGAATCCCTGACTAATACTGATTTTATTGAGAAACTTGCTAACAAGGGTATCAGAAAATTTATCTCTGCTGAACTCCCTGTTGAAAAGGTAAAAGAAAAGTATGGCGAACGTTTTAATGTTATCATGGAAGATCTCCATCAAACTGATGATTTACGAGTCCTAGACTACAATGGGCATAACATTTTTGCCAACTTCTCCTTTATAGAACTGGGAAAACCAACTTACTACGAACCATAATCCATGGGCTTTTGCCCACTGTAGGAAAATGTGAAAAAGCAGGCCGATCCATTTGGCTTGCTTTTTCCCAAGAGTGTCACATTGTAGCTGCAATTTCACCTGTCAGGCAAACTGTATTATTTTTTCTTCGATCATAAATATTTTCCTGTCGCACAATCAATCAGCAAAAATTCTTCCCAAACAGTTCTTGATTCAAGCCGATTAGATCTGAAGATTTCATTGGCCCCTTTAACTCCCATATCAATCATCCGTGGATCATCAACAAAAGAACTTTTTCCCTATGACCGAAAAAACCATTACAGATTTCTTATTCTTTTCTGCACTATATCTTACACCCAATGTCAAACGCGTCGGCCACAGCATCCACTATCTGTTCCGGTTCACGGCATGATCCGATGATATAATATTCGATACCCGATTGCTTCAAAAGACCGGTCAAATCACTCCGGCTCCTTAACCCTGCAGCAAGAACAACCGAATCTGCAGATATTTCTCTTTGATTACCATCCTTATCACAAACTACAACGGTTCCCTCTTTGACTTCAATAACCGTTGTTAACGTTAATATATTGACTTTCCTTTTAAGTCGCGAAAGAAAACCCCAGCGACTTGATGGGCCAATATCAGTGGCAACCGATTTAAGCATCTCAACAACGGTTATATTTTTGCCCTGATCAGCAAGGTATTCCGCTGTCTCTGCTCCAATCAGACCACCACCAATAACAACAACATCATTAGATACGGAAACTCCTCCTTTTAAGACATCAATAGCGGTAACTACATTTTTACCTTTAATTCCGGGTACGTCGGGAATGAGATTTTCAGCGCCGGCAGCAAGGACGATTGCATCAGGTTTTACCGCTTCGATCTTATCTTTTGTAAATATTTCTCCAAGATGCACTTTAACAGGGAGAATCTCCATCTGATACGTGTAGTAATCAATGATATTTTTCAGTTCTTCTTTGTGGGGAGGAACAATAGCCAGGTTGATCATTCCGCCTAATTTATCTTCCTTCTCAAAAAGGGTGATTCTGTGCCCGCGAAGCGCCGCCACACGGGCTGCTTCCAATCCGGCAGGCCCGCCGCCAACGATTACCACGTGTTTTTTCTGGATTGCAGGTTTGATCAGACCTTCTCCTTCTCGGCCCAGTTCGTGATTGATGGAACATTTGAGCCGTGCTTCTCTATCTCCCCTCATAATAACTTTCGTAAGTTGATCAAAACAATAACAGCAGGCGGTGCAGCGTCGAATCTCCCGCGTGCGACCCTCCATTGTCTTTTTGACAAAGTCGGGATCAGATAATAAGGTCCTCGCAAGACCAATAAGATCGGCCTCTCCCCTGGCAAGAATATCAGCAGCTGTATAAGGATCATTAATTCTTCCTACCGTGGAAACCGGGACATCAACAACCTTTTTAATTGATTTTGCAAGATATGAAAACGCCCCCCTTGGTACAAACATTGGCAGCATGGGTCTTGCGGATTCATGCCAGCCTGCCCAGATATGTAACCTGTCAGCACCTGCTTCAACTATCACAGGAGCAAGAAGCTGAGAATCTTCAAGGGTTTTACCACCTTCTATACCGTCTTCGGCATCAAATTTAACGCAAATATTAAAATCATCACCAACTAAATTTCTTGTTTCTCTGAGAATATCCAGCAGAAAAACAGCCCTTTGAAGCGTATCTCCGCCGTATCTATCTTCACGTTTGTTTGTAACAGCAGAAAGAAATTGACTGACAAGATAACCGGAACAACCACAAATTTCTATACCATCGAAACCTGCCTTTTGCGCTCTAAGAGCCGCCTCAGCAAATGCGATAACCAGATCATCCACTTCTTGTGTAGAGAGTTCTCTCGGTGTTTCTCCGGTATATCGTGAAGCAATTGCAGAAGGCGCAACCGATTGCTGACCCGTATAGCGCCCGAAAGAGTAACGACCGGCATGACTAAGTTGAGCTACGATCCTTGCGCCAGCTTTTTGAACTGCCTTGACTACAGGAGTAAGAACATTGATGTCATCATCTTTTTCAAGGGATAGTTCTTCAGAGATAACCGCCTGTCCACTTGGGTGAACACGTACCACACCGGTTGTAATAAGTCCTACTTCTCCCCTAGCCCTCGCAACAAGATAGTCCGTAAAATGTTCTATATCCAGCGTAGTCCCCATTGGTGCCATGAAAAATCTATTTTTTAGAGTTAGATTTGACATTTCAAGTGGTTCAAAAAGAATATCTAACTTACTGTCTCTCATCTTATACTCCGTATTTTTTCTTATTTGATCTCATTAACCTTAAAAGATTTTATCATTAATCACCACGGAGGGCACAAAGTATTTTTGCTTTATCTCCTATCTTCTCGACCTTCGTGCTTCGTGGTAAAAAATACCACAGTAAACGTCTCTGAACCACGATCTCCGCTTCTATCGTCCCTTAAAATCGGGCTTTCTCTTCTCCATAAAAGCGGTAACAGCTTCCATCATGTCCTCTGAAGTGAAGAGTACCATATTCTTGTGTTTAGCCATTGACATACCTTCCTGAACATTAACATATCTGCTGTAATTAAGAACTTCTTTTGTTGACCGAACTGCAAGTGGCGCGTTTTCAGCTATCTGGACGGCAAGTTTTTTTGCACCCTCCATAAGTGCTTCTTCATCTGCATAAACTGCATTCACAAGTCCCATGCGTTCGACTTCCCTCGCAGAGAAAAGCTTTGCCGTATAGGCCATTTCTCTCGTAAAGCCCTGCCCGATAATGAGGGGAAGTCTCTGGAGCACCCCCATATCCGCCACAAGACCCAAAGCAGCCTCTCTCAGTGAAAATGTTGCATCTTCAGTACAGAGACGAATATCACAGGCTGAAATAATATCGAGCCCGCCACCGATACACATACCATGTACAGCAGCAATAACAGGCTTCGGGCATTGTTCAAATACATTGGCACTGTCAAATAAATAGTGCAAGTTTGCGGGAAAATCGAGATTGGTTTTCGCCTTGCCATCAAGACCCATGGAAGAAATATCTTTCAAATCAAGACCGACGCAAAATGCTCTTGCATTGCTTTTAAGAATGATTACCCTTACTTCGTCCATTGCATTTAGTTCTCTAACGGATTCTGTAATTTCGGCCGTAAACGCCAGACTGAGGGCGTTAAGGCTTTCGGTTCTGTCAAGAGCGAGTGTTGCGATATTATTTTCTATTTCCAGCCTGATAAATTGATACTCCATTTCATTCCTCATCATGTTTCCGCAGTAGTTGCTTCGTATTTTCGGACTTTCGTAATTAAGTTGTTTGTTGGTCTTGAAGTTCGAGGGAATTCGCCTTTACATTACTTCAATAATCTTCAAAGGCAATTGATGATTTCTCACCGCTTCTTCTATCGCTCCTTTTGAACCAAGGGCCTTTACCAACCCGTTTTCTTTCACTCCTTCCAGCACATCAGCGAAATTCCTGAAATCATCAACCGTGGTTGACAGTACTTCATCGCGCATCCGCTGACGATCTTCATCGCTATTCCCATTGAGATACTGCAACATGGAAACATATCCCTTTGCATCGGGAAGCATATATGTGTCTATATCTCCTATAGTACCTATGATACCCTTTGTCAGTTCTTCACGACTGAGGTCAATGTTACGCAGAAACTCGGTCGTTTTATCGAAGATTTCGACTGTTTTAACAAGATTTGGATCCCTGTATGACAGAAAGGCCAATACACCGGAAAGGCTGTTGAACAGGCAGAAGGCGCCGTAAGCACCGCCCTGCACGCGAACCCGTTCCCATAACCACGTGGCGCGGAGATACTTTGATATTACATTGACTGATCCATGAAATTTATATCCCAGTTCATAAATATTCCCACCCTTACCTACATAATTGATCTGGGCGGGAATCGTCATACCTTCAAAATCGTCAAAGCGCTGAGGCAACCATTCTGCTGTACTTGCTGGTAATTCCGGCAACTCCCCCAAAAATCCACGAACACGAGGCTCAACATGAGACCAGCCATGATCATCGGTGGTAACATTAACGATTATGGATTTTCTGTTGACAAGAATCTGTAACATTTCTTCAAGTACAGCATGAACAGCAGACCAGTTTTTATCCACATCCACGGCAAGCCGTCTCAGGAAAAAGAGGTAACTTATGCCATTCATCTGCTCACCAAGCCACCCCGCCTCAGAAAAATGAGACCGCAAACGGGTATTAACAACCTGATGACCGCCGGGCACCAGTCCCTGTTCATACCTCGCCTTTTCTTCCAACACCATCTGCCTGAAGCGTTCTCTATTATCCAGCCGGGGAGACAAAAGGATATCTTCGATAATACTTAATAGTTCTTCCAACTGGTCTTGCATTACCTTACCACAAAGAAAAAGCCACGCCGCAGTCTTGTTACTGTTTTTGATAACCGAGGTGAAAGATGCGGGATGTATCCCCCCCGTCTTCCGGCTTATTCGTTGCGAAAGCTTTACAAAATCTTCTTTTTCCGTGCCCATCTGAAGAAGGGCCCTGCCAAAAAGAGGGACATAGGAAAGATACTTCTGCGGCAGTGCGTGCAAGTCAAAACCCACGTCCATGTAAACTATTCCATTCGTGGAAAGATCGTGATACAGAATGCGTGTGCCTTCCTGGTCAAAGAGTGCAAAGGGAATTGTTTTGTTCTTTTTATCCAGATCTGCAAGTTTCAGGACAGGGATTGTTGCCAGTGCTTCAGGAGAATCCGGTGTCTGCTGCATTTTTTTGAGTTCATGCGTATTATCTATGACCGATTGTAACTGGTCATCAGTCATTGCATTTCCGGCTTCAGCGAGCTTCTCTTTCTCTACCGCTTCCTTCTTCTCTCTGAAGACAGAATCAGGTTTTAATATAACCGCAGTGCGGTGTAGGTTTTTTACGAAAAACCGGTTAATTAAATCTTCAAAATATGTTTTATCTTCATTTAACCGATTTCTTGTTTCAGCCAAAGAGGATTCAAAACCCAGCAAGGCCACAGGATCGCTATCATAAAGCCATGTAGTCAGAGAACGAAGCATAAGCACCAACCCCCGGGGGTAACTCCCCGTATTGTTTTCACGCAAACTGAATTCTATTGTATTTATCGATGCTTCTATTGTCTGAGGGTCAATACCGTCCCTGGCTAAACCGGTTAAAGTATCAAGGATAAGTTTTTCCACAATGTCGGCTTTTTCTATATTAACACCCTTTAGTCCGACAGAAAAAAACATCTGTTTCAACTCATTTTCCAACCCAACCCCGGCGATATCCTCACCTAATCCTGAATCAATAAGCGCTTTGCGAAGGGGAGAACCGGGCATCCCGAGAAGGATATAACTGAGGATATGAAGAGCCATACTGGTTTGGGCATCAGTTGTTTCACAGAGAAGCCAGTTCACAGTAATCATTCCCTTCGATCGTGAAGCTTCATCTTGCCCTGATGCATAGTAATGAACAATACGTTTAGGATGATCGAAATGTTTCTGCAATTTTATCGTTGAGTCAATATCCAGTCGTTCAAAATCTTTCAGGTACTCATTTACCAGGCGCAGCCGTTCATCAGGATTATCGTTCCCGCAGAAGAAGATACGGGCATTCGATGGATGGTAATACTTTTGATGAAACTCCCTGAATTGTTCAAAACGGAGGGATGGAATAACTTCGGGGTCTCCTCCCGAATCAAAGCCATAGCTGTTGTCAGGAAAAAGAGATTGCTGGGAATACTCGGCAATCAGGCTGTCGGGCGACGAATAAGCTCCCTTCATCTCGTTAAAGACTACGCCTTTGTATGAAAGCGGTCCATCATGTTTTTCGAGTTCGTAGTGCCACCCCTCCTGCTGAAAAATGAAAGGGGAAATATTGGGGTAAAAGACTGCATCGAGATAAACATCAATGAGATTATAAAAGTCCTGCACATTCTGACTTGCCACAGGATAACAGGTCTTATCAGGATAGGTCATGGCATTAAGAAATGTCTGCAACGAACCCTTGAGAATTTCCACAAAAGGTTCTTTGACCGGATATTTACGTGACCCGCAAAGAACGGAGTGTTCCATGATATGTGGCAAACCTGTAGAATCACCGGCCGGGGTGCGAAAGGCAATCCCGAATACCTTATTCTCATCATCGTTCATCAGCGAGAGAAGTTCAGTGCCTGTGTTAACGTGCCGATATAATCTCGCCTTCGTTTGAAATTCCGCGATATCTTCTTCTTGTAACAGTTCAAAGCCGTGTATTATTTTCATTTTATCCTCCGTAAATGTGACTACATCTCTCAATGTGCTGTTCAAATAACTTCCGTTTATACACCATTCATGAAAATAATTGCAGATTAAAATTGTAATTTTTTATTTGCAAGTGAGTTGCATTTATGATATTAGACTTTTCATGAACAGGAATGATGAGTTTTGTGACGCATATCAAAGCTTAAGGGACGCCGAATTAAGCAGAACACCGCAGCGGGTGGCTGTACTGAATATCTTAATCCGCCTTGACAGACCTGTGTCTGCAGGCAACATTCTTAAAATGATGAACGATCATCAGAAAATTAACAAGGTTACTGTTCACCGTATTTTATCATGTTTTAAGAAAAGAGGAATTATAAGGGAAATCCCCACAGGAGATGGAACTAATTATTATGAAATGGCCTGCCATCACAGTCCTGTTCACGCTCATTTTTATTGTACGTCATGCAGGATCATGACATGCCTTGAGCCTCTTACCATATCGCAAACCTGGAATTGGCTTGCAAAGCCACACAATTTTACGATTGAAGGAATAAATGTAATTATAACAGGATTATGCGAAAACTGTCAGAAAGCCCAAAGTAACTAAGTTGCATATAACATGTTTGACAAATCAAAACATATACTAAAGAAGAAACCGATTTCTTTTTAGTATCAGGAGCGAAAATGATTAAACAAATTCTTGTCGAATTAAAAAACCATTCCCCATTTACTCTTTTCGGCGCATTAACGGGAATCATCATCATGGTTCTTTTCCATAATATATCTGCCAGGACTTCCTATAATATATTTTATATACTTCACCCGATACACGTCATTCTCAGCGCACTTGTCACCGCTTCCATGTACAAACTCCATAAATGCGGAGAGTTCAGAGTTAAATGCAATGTTTGGGTTATTCTGGCTATAGGATATATCGGTTCCATAGGAATAGCCACATTGAGTGATTCAGTAATTCCATATCTTGCCGAGGTACTGTTAGGCATGCCAAATCGAGGAATACATATCGGTTTTATTGAAAAATGGTGGCTCGTCAATCCACTGGCAATACTAGGTATTGCCATAGCATACTTCTGGCCAACAACGAAATTTCCTCACGCCGGGCATGTCTTATTAAGCACATGGGCATCACTGTTTCATATTATCATGGCGGCCGGAGAAACATTAAACTGGTTATCGTATGTTATTGTGTTTCTTTTTCTCTTTCTCGCAGTCTGGATACCATGCTGCGTAAGTGATATCGTCTTCCCTCTGTTGTTTGTAAAACAGCAAGAACAATAAGGTGCTTTAACGCAAATTACTAATGCGGCAAAAGCGAAAGGGATTAAGTATATTCCTGTAATCCCTCTAATCCGGTAATTTGATCTTCACTTCTTTAGCCTTTCGTTGCTGATGCCAATATCTGCGCAAAAAACGCAGTTGCTGAGAATAATGCCGACATAATAATACATCACAGATAACTATTGAAGGTTAAACCCCCGTGAAAATCGGCGTTAAATTTGATAAAAAAAAGGGGTCTCGGTAAATTCTCCGGGAGCCCTTTTTAGTGGCAGATCGTTGGGTTTTTGAATGCTGGCTTGATTTATTTTATTCAGATCTCTTCTCCTTGCATTCAAAATCCTAATCAGAATCATCAGCAAGAATGTCTTCTAAACGGATCTTCTTAGGATAGTGATACATTTCATATTGAGTTGCTTCTCCCAGTAGAGTATCAATCTTTTCCTGGATTTCTGATCTCTTTTTCTTGGCTTTCCATGTGTTCCAGTCATCAGCATCCTGCCATGTGCTGATAACCAGAAATTCATCCGGTTTGTCAAAACTCTTTAAGGTTTCCCCCGAAATATAGCCGGGTTCTCTTGCGGCTAATGCTCTTAGTTGTGTGGTTAAAACCAATAAATCTGCTTCTTTCTCCTTTGGTACCTTCCTTTTAATCAAGATTCTAACAGACATTTTCTTCCCTCCTAACTTGGCTAATTGTTTCACAAATTAACATTATGAATTCCCTGATCTTCACCTCCTTCCCGGAAACTGCAAAAAATGCTTTTCGTAACAAACAGGGTGCGCTACTTACAGCTTTATAACAACAACTTTACGCTTCCATTTTTCGAAAAGTGACGAAAAAAGCAAGCATTAAATGTTTTGATGTATTCGTACTTTCGTGCTTTCGTGATAAAAATATATCCTGTTTTATTCCGGCTTGTCCGGGTTAGGTGAAGGATTTTGAAACGCGCGATGAGGGGAAATGAAATCTCTAAGGTTAAAGCCTGGATCTTCTGTCTATCAGCAGTATATTCAGCCAGCGTACATGAGAAGTACAAGCAATTAATTTTATATCTAATAGTTTATCACAAAAAGATCAGATGGCAAGAATTTTATTATTATAAAGGTTGTCAACAAGGGGGTAAGCTGTCCTATTCTGAATTGACTCATACAGGTTTCATGTGATAATAAACAGCCCACAAAGACAAGGAGGTTTATACCGTGAGTGATGAAACAATAAAAAAAAGAACCCGGGAAACCGCAAACAAACTCTTCAGCAAGGGGATCAAGATGTCTCCCCCCTATCTGATGTGGAAAGAATTCGACAGGGATCTTGCTAACGATTTCTCCAAATTCATTACGGGCAATCTTTATTCCCGGACCGTCCTGACACTGCCCGAAAGACAGATGGTCGCCTGTGCCATGATGGCGGCAACACGTGCCACAGGTGAACTAAAACTCCACATTAATGCGGCTCTGAACGTGGGCTGCGACCCCAGAAAACTGGCTGAAATCTTTTTCCAGGTGGCCACCTATGCGGGAATGCCCGCAGTTAACGAGGCGCTTGAAGCGTACAGAGATGTCCTTAAAGAGAGGGGGGAATGGCCCATTAAATAAGCAAAATTTTAAAACACCACTACTTTTGATAGTACAGTTTTGTTACGATATCACAAATGTGATACCATAGCGGGAAATTCCTTGCCAATAAACTTTTCAAAACATAAACTCTCATTGATCAGACAGTTCAGATCAATCCCCACCTTTATTCCCATTTCATGAAGCATATGTACCGTATCTTCTGTCGCAATATTTCCTCTTGCCCCGGGAATAAAGGGACAGCCGCCAAGCCCCCCCATAGAGGTGTCAAATATGCGAACACCATGCTGAAGAGCTTCCCAGACATTTGCCAGACCAAGGCCCCGTGTATTGTGAAGGTGAAGCGACACTGTTCTGTCTCCCACAACTTCCCGGACCTGTTTCAATACCTCTCTCATCTGTCTTGGATTTGCCATCCCCGACGTATCAGCCAGACAGATTTCATCAGGTTCGGCCTTAACAAGATTACTTATAAGATTAGTCACTTTTTCTATAGGGATTTTACCCTCATAGGCACATCCAAAGGCATTCATGACGCCGGCACGTACACCCATGCCTGCGGATTTAGCCTTTTCAATTAACACTATCGCCTCTTTTTTGGCTTCCGAAACCGATCGATTGCTGTTTTTTAGACTGTGGGTTTCGCTTGCAGAGAGAAAAATTCCTACATGGGGCACATGACAATGGATTGCTCTGTCCAGGCTTTTTTCACCTAAGATTAATGCCGAATACAGAACATCCTTTTTACGTTCTATTTTATTCCATAAGTCTTCCGAATCGGCCATCTGCGGTACAAAACGGGGGTTTACGAAGGAAGATACTTCAATTCGCCTTAAACCACAGTCGATGAGTTTGTTGATAAGTTTTATTTTTTCCTCCGTAGGAATAATGTTCTTCTCATTTTGTATCCCATCCCGCAATACTACTTCATGGAGAGTCACTTCTTGAGGTATGATATTTTTCATTTCTTAGCCTCCGTCAATTCTTACAAATCTGCCTATGCAAAAACACATCCAGACAGACCACAGTGAAAAAATAAGGCAACTACTCAGGTTGTCAAGTCCACGGTTAGTGAGCAATAAAACAAACCCTGGCAAGAACAATACAAACTGACAAAAAGCAAATCTCCGTCCAAAGCAACTTTGAACGTTGAACCGTGAACCGTGGAACCCTGTTCCCGACCTGGCTTCCCGGTTCCATTGCGTAGAAACTCTGGGCGCAACAGTCAGTGCGATTGTGCCGAGAATGCGCATCAAGTCGCGCCAGGGCAAGCTTGAGCCTGAGCACTTACGAAATAAATATCTTTTCCTTATATCAAATATCCGCTTAAATAATAAGTTCATTATCTCACCCAAAAACAGACATTGTTTTAGAAGTATTTTGACAAGGCAGGAGGATTCTGATAAAAGTTTTCTCAAGACTATTCAATGAAGGGAAACAATATAAAATGCTGGGTATTATCTCCGGCACAATTTGTCTGCACGGTAAGAGTACTTTTCAAGATTTTGAACAAAGAATAGTGAAAAATGAATTCGGCAAAGCACTCGTTTTACTCTCCGATGCGATTGCCTTTATACCAAGACACGGCAAAGACCCCGAGAATTATATCCTTCCCCATTTGATTAATCATCAGGCCAATCTTAAGGCATTAAAAAGTATGGGGGTTAAAGAAGTAATCGGTATCAATTCCACGGGCTCTTTGAAAATGCGTTTAGAACCCGGAATGTTCGTGGTACCTGATGATTACATTATACCTTCAGGGGGGCCAACCATTTATAGCAATAAAGCTGTGCATATCACACCGACGATCAATGAAGAAATCAGGAGGAAATTGATCAGGGCAGCTCGTAACTGTGGCATCAAGGTTATAGACGGAGGGGTTTACTGGCAAACCACAGGTCCAAGGCTTGAAACCAGGGCTGAAATCTCTATGATGGCACAGTTTGCCGATCTTGTAGGAATGACAATGGCGAGCGAGGCTATAATTGCAAAAGAAATGGATTTATCTTACGCATCTCTCTGCTCAGTGGATAATTACGGTCATGGTCTCCAGGAAAAGCAACTAACAATGGAAGAAATAACGCAGCAGGTTTACAACAATTCCGAGGCGGTTATTAAAATTGTAAATATTTATATCGAAAGGATGAGAAAATGAAATTTTCAAAAAAGGGAGATACGGGAGAAACAAGTTTGCTTGGCGGCCAGAGAGTTCCGAAATTCGATTCGAGACCCGAAACTTACGGCGTACTTGATGAGGCAAGTTCTGCACTTGGGGTAGCAAGAGCAGGAACAAAAAATCAGAAAATTAAAGATATCATATTAGACGTTCAGAAAAACCTCCTTATTATGGGTTCTGAACTTTCTACTCTTTCAGAGGATTATCATAAACTTAGCCATACTATTTCTCAGGAAGACGCAGACCGTTTAGAAAACATCATAGAAGAACTTCAAAAAAAGTTTACAATGAAAAACGAATTTATTTATCCGGGTGAGACAGTTGTATCTGCTCAGATAGACGTGGGCAGAACAATTATCAGAAGAGCGGAAAGAAAGGCGGCAAAATTAAAAAACGAAGGTATAATAAATAATAATATGATCAACCAATATCTAAACAGACTGGCCGATATGCTGTTTACTCTTGCAAGATACGAGGAGGTAAACCAAAACGGTTGACAATCTCAGCTTAATCCTGCCAATCTCTTTTATAGTCATATTATAACACTGGGGTTGTTTCCCGACAGAGGATATACCTGAAGTATAAGTGATTTTATGAGAGTATATTATGTATGATTCTTTTTATTCTACAGAAAGACTCCTTAATGGGTTTTTCCGCATCAGTACTTTACTGACTTCTCCATCAAGCGTCGATGATATCCTTCAGAAAATACTGGACGAAGTTGTAGAAACAATGGGATTTCAAAAAGGCATTATTTGTCTTTTTGATAACTCAAAAAAAAACTTAATCACCAGGGTGGTTAAAAATTATAACGTTGACGAAGCCAGGCATGCCTTTTCTCGTAATCTTAATTTAGAGAAGCATAACTGTTTTGAAACGAGAGTGGCAAAAAGCGGGTACTATATGATCCTCGAGGATTCTGAAACAGATCAGCGGATTACAGAAACGGATCGCAAGATAACACAGTTTTACAAGAGAGGTTCCACGTTTTACTCAGCTCTGAAAGTGAAAGATGAAGTTATTGGAATTATTTCCCTCTGGTCCAAGGAAAAAACAAAATTCTCCATTGATGAAATAAATATTCTCCTTACCTTTGCAAACCAAATAGCTATAGTCATACACAATACGGGCTTATTTGAGAATAATCGAAAACAAATAGAACGATTGTCCATCCTGCACAAAGCTGTTTCAGAACTACATGCCAATTATGATTTAGATAAAACACATACAGTTATTACAAATGCCCTGAAAATAAGCGAAGCCGACAAAGGTTTGATATACTTTGTAGATGTCACAAAGAACAAATCTCTTGTAAGTAATGGTGAGAAAATTCTTATAGATGACAAGAAAGAATATTTCTCAAAAATAAATCATAGTATTATAAAAAAAGCTCTCGACACAGAAACGGTTATAACTCAAAATATCCCGCAAGATTCGCTAATGACACCCCTTTTCGATAGTTATTCTTCTGAAATCGCTATCCCCTTAAAAATAAAGGACAAGTTTAAAGGGGTCCTCTACCTTGCAAAAAGAAAGGGTAGTTATTGCCCGGATGAAGTTAATATTCTGGACATCCTGGTCAATAATGCGGCAGCATCTTATGATAATGCCATTATGCATTCTCTTCTTTCCATTGAAGCAAAATCTCTTCAGACAAAAGTAGAATTGCTTAAGGAACGAGAGGATAAACTCCTGGGGGTTCATAATATCATTGGCAATTCCAAGAAAATGCGGTGCGTTTTTCATGTGGTCAAAGAAGTAGCAAGACACAACACAAATATACTGGTACAGGGAGAAAGCGGTACCGGTAAGGAATTGATCGCCCGTGCTATTCATAAGCAGAGCAACAGGAAATCCAAGCGTTTCGTCGATGTTAACTGTGCAGCTATACCTGATACTCTACTGGAAAGTGAATTGTTTGGCCATGAGGCTGGTGCCTTTACGGATGCAAGAAAACAAAAAATCGGTCTTCTGGAATACGGAAATGGCGGGACCATACTATTAGATGAAATAGGAGATATGAACTTTCAACTACAGGCAAAGTTTCTAAGAATGCTGGAAGATGGTTATATCAGGAGGCTTGGTGGAACAGAAAATATTTCTGTAGATGTTCGATTCATATTTTCTACAAACAAAGATCTTAACCGCATGGTAGCCGAAGGTTCATTTCGGGAAGACCTTTTTTACAGGATAAATGTTGTTCCGATTACCATACCCCCGCTAAGAGAAAGAAACAATGATATTATACTTCTTTCCCAATATTACATTAAAGAATTCAATGATAAATTCAGCAAAAAGGTATTAGGGTTCACCAAAGAGGCTGCAGCAATTCTTATACAGTATCCATGGCCCGGTAATGTCCGTGAACTTAAAAATATTATTGAAAGAATCATGATATTTCAGAACGTAGGCACACTTATTACACCTCACAACCTCCCAACAGAAATCAAAAAAGCAAGAATTCCGGAGATAACAATGCCCGCGGACGAATACTTCTCGTACAGTTCTTCTGATTCTCTTGACTATAAGCTTTTGATCGATCAGCTAACAATGAAAATCAAAGAAAAAATATTATTAAAAACACTCAAATTGAGCAAAGGAAATAAAACAGTTACGGCACAGCGTTTAGGCATTTCACGTTATACTTTGCTTCGTGAACTAAAAAAGCTTGAGAAAAAAGAATATAAGATGGAAGAAATCTCTAATTTCCAGCCATAGAGCGAATATCGAACGATATGTTCAATATTCGCACATGCGTTCCCGTCGCCAATGCACACCCGCCCGCCCATTTACAATTTTTATGTGCGGTCATCGCACATTAAAATTGTAAAATCCACAAAAATACCATTTTCTCTTCAAAATATCCTGTACCATAGTTTTGATTTTCCAAGGAAAATCAGCAATAAATTAAACACAATAGGTTCTGATTGTCATATACTTTAGATAGCTAAGCCTCTACGGCACTGTTATTGCATATACCCACAAAACAAGAGTGTAGAGCTAATATTGATAGATGAGACATATTAAAAATAAAACAAAGCGTAAGGAATCTGCTTTTTCACTTATCCCCGGGGGTACAAAAGAGGAATTAGATTTCTTTATATCAGAAAATGGTACAGAAGATAAAAAAAGAAAAGCAAGTAGAAGAACAAAAAAAGAAAAGCAAACTAAAAACAAAATAAGTGATCTTTTTTTTCTTTCGGATTATCCTCGGGAAGGCGACTGAAGGGAATACACAATTACAAATTGCCTGGCGGTGGGTGGTTTTAAGTTCCCTCCTTTCCACCCACTGCCCCCCCTCAAATTCTCCGTTCAGCCTAAGAATTGCAGACAGCACCGGTGATGTGGCTCTTTATGGGAAACGCTGACGGCCTCTCATATTGTTTAAAGCTTGTTACGATGCAATTGTGGGTAGAAAATAACAGCACCTCCTATAAATTCAAGGTGCGGTTTCATTTCTGATTAAAATTATACATTAAAACGAAAGTACACTATATCACCATCTGAAATAATATAATCTTTCCCCTCAATCCCAACCAGCCCTTTCTCTTTCGCTGCTGAGAGACTTCCTGCCTTGATAAAATCTCCATAACTTACAATTTCTGCGCGTATAAAACCCTTTTCCATATCAGTATGTATCTTTCCCGCCGCTTCAGGAGTTTTTGTCCCCTTTTTTATTGTCCATGCTCGGAGCTCCGGGCCCACTGTTGTATAAAAAGTGATAAGTCCAAGCAATTCATAGCCGGTTTTGATCAGCTTCTGAAGCCCCGACTTTTCAAGACCAATATCTTCCAGAAACTCTTTTCTTTCATCTTCTTCGAGCTCTGCTATTTCAGCTTCCATGTCGCCACAGATTGTTATGACCCTTGATTCATCTTTCTTTGCTATTTCCTCGATACTCTCAATGTATCTGCCTTTTCCTTTAAGAACCGCTTCACTAGCATTGGCAACATATAACATTTTTTTTGCAGTCAGGAGATGGAGGTCTTTGAGAATTTTATTTTCTTCGTTGCCTGGTTCGAATACATTTCGCACAACAATTCCCTTCCCCAGGAAATCTTTTATCCTTTGGCACACTTCTAACTCTTTACGAAAACCCTTATTCCCCGATTTCACAAGCCTGTCAATCTTTACGATTCTCTTTTCGACTGTTTCTAAATCTGCCAGCATTAATTCAGCGTTTACAATCTCGATATCCCGAACCGGGTCCACCGGACCATAAATATGGGCAACATCGGGATCATCAAAACAGCGTACAATTTGAACAACAGCATCGACATCCCTGATGTTCCCGAGAAATTTATTTCCCAACCCTTCTCCTTTACCGGCACCTTTTACAAGTCCTGCAATATCAAGAAACTCCATGGTAGTATAAACAGTCTTGGGGGGATTAATAATCTTTGCGAGGTTTTGAAGTCTCTCATCGGGAACCTGGACGACTCCCACGTTAGGATCTATTGTACAGAAGGGATAATTTGCAACCTCGGCTCCGGCTGCACTCAAGGCATTAAATATGGTAGATTTACCAACATTGGGAAGTCCAATGATACCGCATCGAAAACCCAAGAGATACTCCTTTCATGAATCAAGAATTTTTCAGGTCAGAACAAAGGTTTACAAATTCTGGTTAAGTAAACAGTTTTACAGGGGAGACAAAGATACTTGTGTCAAAAATAAATACTTTTCAGGAAGCTGTCAAGATAAAAACGGGGTATTACAGTAATGGTGCGTTGCGGAGTTGTGAATGAAAATAAAGAAAGAGGGAACAGATTTTATCCACCCCCTCTTTTTAAAAAATCTTATTTCACTTCTTTACCCGCCATAAATCATCCTGTAGACAGCCACAATAGCAGGAGCCGTAACAAGCGATACAACGGACATTAATTTAATCAAGATATTCATAGATGGACCGGATGTATCCTTGAAAGGATCGCCTACGGTGTCACCAATGACGCTTGCCTTATGAGCATCAGAACCTTTACCACCAAAATTGCCTTGTTCAATATATTTCTTTGCATTATCCCATGCACCACCGGCATTTGCCATTAAAAGACCAAGGATAACACCTGTCAGTGTAGCGCCCGCAAGGAATCCTCCAAGGGCATGTGGACCAATGAGTACACCAACCAGAATCGGTGCCAGGATAGCGGAAATACCTGGTAGAATCATCCTCTTCAGCGCTGCTGAAGTCGCGATCTCCACACACGCATTGGTATCAGGAGGTGTCGTACCTTCCATAATTCCGGGAATCTCCCTGAATTGCCTTCTTATCTCATTTATCATGTCAAATGCCGCTTCTCCAACGGCTGTCATCGTCAGAGCAGCCAGAAGACAGGGAATCAATCCGCCGAGGAATACACCTGTGATAACATGAGCCTCTGTAAGGTCGAGTGCGAAATTTTCAAAACCGGGAAATGTTCTAACTGTTGCGGTATAAGCCGCAAACATAGCCAACGCTGTAAGCGCTGCTGAACCAATGGCAAAGCCTTTGCCAATTGCTGCTGTGGTATTTCCAACAGCGTCGAGACCGTCTGTAATTTCCCTGACATGGGGTGGCATGTGCGCCTGCTCGGCAATACCACCTGCATTATCGGCAATCGGCCCATAACTGTCCACCGACATGGTCATTCCCACGGTACCCAGCATTCCTACACCGGCAATGGCAATACCGTAAAGACCACAGGTAAGATAGGACAACCAGATCGCTAAAGCGATAAAGAAAACGGGAGCAACCACACTTTCAAGACCAATGGCAAAACCATTTATAATAGTTGTTGCGGCGCCTGTTTGTGAGGCCTCGGCTATTCTCCTGATAGGCTTACGGGCAGTGTAATACTCTGTAATGGCTCCAATCAGCATACCAGAAACAATACCAAAAAGAACGGCCCAGAAGGGTCCGAGAGGACCGATCATTCCCAGGCTCTTCAGATACTCGGCAGACATTCCGGCAGTCGTATATCGAACCACGAAGTATGAGGCTATGATAAAGAGCACTCCCGCAATATAAAGGGAATTACTCAGTGCTGACTGAGGTTTCATATTCTTGAGAAAATTAAATATGCCTATTCCGATTACCGATGCAAAGAGCCCGACAATAATGAAAAGCATGGGCAGCATCATCCACTTCATTGACATTCCTTCAATGCCAAGACCCATAGTAGATCCAATGGCAATTGCTGCGATAACGGAACCACAATAGGACTCATAAAGGTCTGCACCCATACCGGCGATATCACCAACGTTGTCCCCCACGTTATCTGCGGTAACCCCGGGGTTTCTCGGATCATCTTCAGGAATCCCGGCCTCGAGTTTACCGACGAGGTCGGATCCCACATCAGCAGTCTTGGTAAATATACCGCCACCGACACGGGCAAAGAGGGCAATCGAAGAAGCGCCCATGGCAAAACCATTGATTACAACAGGATCTTTATGTGAGAAGAAATAGAAGAATATGCCAAGCCCGAGTAATCCGAGAGAGGCAACAGAAAGACCCATAACCGATCCGCCGAAGAAAGCTACTGTCAGAGCCCTGCCCTGACCATGGGACTTGGCAGCTTCAGCCGTTCTGGCATTGGAAAGTGTTGCAGCTTGCATGCCGAAGACTCCAGCCAATAATGAACCGACAGCACCTGACAAAAACGCTATGGATGACATCCTGTTTTCTAAGGAAAAGAAAAGAATAAGGAAAACTATCACGACAAAAATCGCTATAATCTTGTATTCCCTCTTCAAAAAAACCATTGCTCCGGCATGTATCCTTTCCATGATTTCCACCATGACTTCATCACCCGGAGAAAAGGTCATCACATATTTATAAATTATGAACGCCAACACCAGTCCTATGACGCCCCACAACCACGCATAATTTACTAAAAATTCCATAATCTGTAATTATACCTCCTTCTTGCTTGAGTTTTTTGTAACCCTTACATTAAATTTGTTCATAGCCACCTGAGTACCGGATGAAATAGCCAAGACAACAGCATTACTTGCCCTTGTGACAATATCGGGTAATATCTTCATCTCTTCCTCAGAAAAACGTTGGAGGACATATCCTTCAATCATCTCTTTTTGGACCGGCTTACCAATGCCTAACCGAACTCTGACAAATTCCGATCCACCAAGATGATCTATAACAGAGCTTAAACCCTTATGTCCTCCGCCACCACCACCTGCCTTGACTCGGATTTCGTTAAAGGGAAGATCCAAATCATCATGAATGACAATTACATCTTCAATATCCACTTTAAAAAAATGAGCCAGTTTTCCAACAGAAATGCCGCTCAGATTCATAAAGGTTTGCGGCTTAGCCACAACAACGGGAACTCCCGAAATAACTCCCTTGCCAAAACAGGAATCAAATTTATTACTGTTTATATTGATATTCTCTCTCTTGGCCAGGGCTTCCAGGACAAGAAAACCCATGTTGTGTCTGCAAAGAGAATATCTATTCCCCGGATTTCCCAACCCAGCAACCAGCCTCACTTAAGTCCTCACTCCGGGTTACGGCATTTATGATTTCGCTGATTAATGATCTTTTCGCCCGATCTCTGCGTTATCTTTTTCGCCCTCAGATATTTCATCAACACCTTCGGGGACTTCTCCTGCTTCTTCCTCTACATCAGCTTCCGGTATAGCCGCTCTGGCAATTGCCACACTTGCGATAACCACATCATCAGCATCAAGAATGTTCACACCATCTGCGAGACGAACATCTCCGACCTTGACAGAATCACCTATTCCGAGATTGCTGATATCGACCTCAACTATTTCTGGAAGAATGGAGGGAAGGCCTGATATTTTTAATTCTCTTTTCAATGTACTCAATTCGCCGCCATCTTCTACACCAAGCGCCTCACCGGTAAGGGAGATAGGCACATCAATAGCAAGTTCCCTGTCCATCCTGATTTCGTAGAAATCGGCGTGATCAACGCTCTTTTTGAGTGTATTAATCTGTACATCCTTTAATATAGAAAGTCTTTCCGCCTTCTTACTGCCATCTTCTATCTCAAGCTTCACAAAAACGCTTTCTTTTCTTCCTTTTTCTACTACTTTTTTTAAATCAAACGATCTTACCGAAAGCATAATAGATTCTGTATGAGAACCATAAAAAATTGCCGGTGTAAACCCTTCAGCCCTCAACCGCCTTGACGGACCTTTTTTAGACTCTGTCCGAACCTGAGCATTTAACACTATCGTTTCCATGTACTTCTCCTAACCCGGGCAAGCCGGAACCAAACAAAATATATTTTTATCACGAAAACACGAAAGTATGAAAACATGAAAAAGAAAATTTAATTTCGCACTTTCTTTTTCCTTCGACAGACCTTCGGTGTGAGCTCAGTCGAAGCTTCACGACGAAACCATTTTTGCAAGAACTTTACAATTAAGGAACTAAATAAAAAGTGAACTTACAGACTCGTTATAATAGATTCTTTTTACTGCTTCACTTAGCAGGTTCGCTATAGAAAGGACAGTTATCTGTTTGCAGGACTGAGCTTTCTCATTAAGCTGAACTGTATCGGTTACTATAACTTCTTTGAGATCTGAACTTTTTATCCTGTCAATAGCAGGCCCGGAAAGTACAGCGTGAGTGCAACACGCAAAAACCTCGACTGCGCCTTCTTCTCTAAGTGCACTCGCCGCTTGAACCATTGTTCCTGCCGTATCAATCATATCATCAACTATAACAGCTCTTTTACCTTTCACATTTCCAATGATATTCATGACCTGTGATTCATTAGGTGTATCTCTTCTCTTGTCAACAATTGCCAGGGATGTTCCAAGCCTCTTTGCAAAAGCCCTTGCCCTTACAACACCGCCGGTATCAGGGGACACAATGATAAGATCATCATTGCTGTAAAGACCTTTGATATATTCGATGAGTATGGGCGCCGCATAAAGGTTATCGACAGGAATATTGAAAAATCCTTGTATTTGCCCGGCATGGAGATCCACAGAAAGTACACGGGTAGCACCCGCCGCAGTGAGAATATCAGCGACCAGCTTCGCAGTGATAGGCGCCCGTGGCGCAACCTTTCTGTCCTGCCTTGCATAACCATAATAAGGCATGACTGCAGTAATTCTATCTGCAGACGCTCTCTTCAAAGCATCTATCATAATGAGAAGTTCCATCAAACTGATATTTACAGGGGGACAGGTGGACTGGAAAACGAATGTATCCATTCCTCTTACATTTTCATCGATCTCAACCATTGTTTCTCCATCACTAAAGGTTGACACCTCTGCTTTCCCAAGTCTCACACCCAATCTTTCACAAATTTTCTCTGAAAGACCTTTATTGGCATTTCCTGAAAATATTCTTATTCTTTCGAGCATATCTATTCTTCTTTTCCTATAGCATAGATTGGCTGGGGCGGGAGGATTCGAACCTCCGAATGCAGGAACCAAAGTCCTGTGTCTTACCGCTTGACGACGCCCCAGTAAAAAACCAGTATCCGTCAAGAATTTGGGTTACTCAAATAGAATGTGCCGTAAATACAGAGCCCACCTTCGCCTTTTTTAATTCTGCCGCAGCATTCAAAGCATTTCTTTCACCAGTAAAAACACCAAAAACTGTCGGCCCACTTCCTGACATCAAAGAACCAAGAGCCCCATATTCCATAAGAAGCCCCTTAATTTCAGACAAAACGGGATGGTATTCCAACGTTACTGTTTCGAGATCATTAAAAAGCTTTTCTGAAACTTGAGACACTTTTGTAAACCGTGGAATGCTATATTTTATTATCTCTTTTGTCAATCCTAATTTTAACTCTTCATAAACCTTTTTTGTAGATACTTCGAATCCCGGATTAACCAGGACAAACCACATCAAGGGAATATCTTCCGCAATCTGGAGACTATCACCTATACCAAAGGCCCATGCAGTTTTACCAAAAATAAAAAAAGGGACATCAGCCCCGATCTTTGTCCCTATTTTCATCAGTTCCTTTTGACTGCAGTTACTCCCGATCATATCGTTTAATGTAACGATCGTCGTTGCAGCATTTGAACTTCCGCCGCCTAACCCGGCCGCTATGGGTATTCTCTTATTGATTGTAATTTCCACGCCTGAAGAATACGAAACATAAGAAAAAAAGGCCTCTGCGGCACTGTAAACTATATTCTCCTCATTTTCAGGCAGTGAACTTCCAGGGCATCTCACAGCAATTGTTTCACCCTTAAGAGAAAATTTTGCTTCGTCATAAAGACTTATTCTTTGCATAAGAGTGGCAATATCATGATAGCCGTCTTTCCTTTTTCTCAAAACATTAAGGATAAGGTTTATCTTTGCCGGAGACTGTTTTACAATCATTTGTTTTCTGTTTCTTTGATATATCTCATTCTCAATTCATACAGCGCCCCATCCAGCAATCGCTGCTCATATTGATCAAGATTTCCCGATGTTTTTTCTTTCAATATTCCCAGAATATCTATAGTTTGTTTGGCCGCAGGAAGATTCTTAACCTTTTCTCCTGATGCGGGGTTCTGTAAATCGCCAAAGTTAAATAGTGCCGATGTATGCAGCGAAAGTATAAAGCTCGGAAAATTGATTTCCGGCAGAGGAATTGTTTCTTCATTTACTTTTCCTCCGGGCTTTTCCGCTTCTTTTGCCTCTACCACCTTCTCTCTCTGTTCTTTCTTTTCATCTTTTTGCGGTGCTTCGGGGCGCAGATCTCCTTCCTCGGTAAAGATTCTTTTATCCTTTACAGAAAAACTCTGTTCTTCATTATTATCAGACATTTCATATTCCTCCGGGTGATTGGGTTAATATATTCACTTATATATCCCCTTTAAAATAGTTCTTAATGTTTTAATTAAAAATTAAAAATTAGTTGTTAAATGTTATCTTGCCATCATCCGTAACGTCAACCAAAAGGATATCCCCTTCTACGAATACGCCCTCCAGTATTTTCATGGCAAGCTCATCTTCTACATTTTTTTGAATGGCCCTTTTTAACGGCCGGGCGCCATAAATTGGGCTGTAACCTAATTGAGCGATATGTTTTTTCGCCTTATCTGTCAATTCGATCGATAATTTCCTGTTCTCAAGTCTCTTCCGAAGTAAACCGATCTGGATATCAATAATCTTGTCGATATCACGCATGGTCAGGGATCTGAAGTTAATGATATCGTCAATCCTATTCAAAAACTCGGGCTTAAATGTGGCCCTCAGAACCTCCATAGTCTCTTTTTGCCTCTCATCTTCACTCATTGATAAATCCTGTATCCATTGACCTCCCACATTCGAGGTCATGATATTGATCGTATTTTTGAAGTCAACCGTGCGGCCATGACCATCAGTCAGCCTCCCGTCATCGAAAACCTGCAACAAAATATTAAATACATCCTGATGGGCCTTTTCTATTTCGTCAAACAGCAATACCGAATAGGGCCTCCTTCTTACCGCTTCCGTCAGGTATCCGCCTTCATCGTATCCCACGTAACCGGGAGGCGCCCCTATAAGCCTTGAAACAGAATGCTTTTCCATAAACTCCGACATATCTATTCTGATCATAGCCTGTTCATCGTCAAACATAAATTCCGCAAGTGCCTTTGCCAGTTCTGTTTTTCCTACACCCGTCGGCCCCATAAATATAAATGACCCGATTGGCCGGTTCGTATCCTGCAATCCCGACCGGGCTCGTCTCAATGCATTGGAAACGGCATGGATGGCCTCGTCCTGACCAATAACCCTCTGTTTTAACCGTTCTTCCATGTGTAACAACTTATCCACTTCAGTTTCCATCATCCGCGCAACAGGAATACCCGTCCAGTTTGCAACCACTTCAGCTACATCCTCAGCATCTACCTCTTCTTTCAGCATCTTTTTATCTTCCTGTGTTCCCGAAAGTTTCACAGATTTTTCTTCCAGTTCTTTGTTCAGATTTACAAGTTTCCCATATCGAATCTCCGCCGCTTTTGCCAGATCCCCTTCTCTTTCGGCATTCTGTTCAACCGTTTTTAACTCTTCTATTTTCCCCTTAATCGTCTGTATCTCTTTAATGGCTTCCTTTTCACTGAACCATTGCGCTTTTATTTTATCTTTTGACTCTCTCAACCCCTCCAGTTCACTTTCCAGGCTGGAAAGTCTTTCGTTAGAAGATTTATCCTTCTCCTTTTTCAGGGATTCTCTTTCAATCTCAAGCTGTACAATTTTTCTTTCCAGCGCGTCTATTTCGGACGGGAGACTGTCGAGTTCAATTCTCAGACGAGATGCCGATTCATCAATCAGATCCACCGCCTTATCTGGGAGGAACCTGTCCGTTATGTAACGGTTGGAAAGAGTTGCGGCGGCAATAATAGCAGAATCCTTGATTCTTACACCATGATGAACTTCATAACGCTCTTTCAGCCCCCTCAGGATAGCAATCGTATCCTCAACAGTGGGCTCTTTTACCATAATTGGCTGGAATCTCCTTTCAAGGGCGGCATCTTTTTCTATATATTTTCTGTATTCGTTCAATGTCGTGGCGCCGATACAACGTAGTTCTCCTCTCGCAAGAGCGGGTTTCATCATATTGGAAGCATCGACAGAACCTTCAGCAGCTCCTGCTCCAACGACAGTATGCAACTCATCTATAAACAGGATAATTTCTCCATGAGCCGCTTCTACTTCCTTGAGAACGGCTTTCAGTCTATCTTCGAATTCACCCCTGAACTTTGCCCCGGCTACAAGGGAACCCATGTCAAGACCTATGACCCGCTTGTCTTTCAAGCTTTCGGGAACATCTCCGTTTACGATACGCTGTGCAAGACCTTCGGCAATTGCTGTTTTGCCAACTCCGGGTTCACCAATAAGTACGGGATTGTTTTTTTTCCTCCTTGACAGAACCTGCATGATCCTTCGTATCTCTTCATCTCTCCCTATAACGGGGTCAAAGGCGTCCTTTCGGGCAAGTTCATTAAAATCTCTCGCAAATCGTTTCAGGGCCTGGTATTTGTCTTCCGGATTTTGATCTGTAATCCGCTGATCTCCTCTGATATCGACAAGGATTTTAAAGATGTTATCCTTCGTCACCCCGGCGCGATGCAGTATTTTTGACGCCTGACCTTCTTTTTCTCCCACAATGGCTATAAGGACATGTTCAACGCTTACGTATTCATCCTTAACTCTTTCCGCCTCGGCAAAGGCACTGTCCATCACATTTTTCAGCCGCGGCGTTATGTATCTTTGAGAGGCGCTTCCACCTGAAATTTTCGGTAGGCCTTCTAATACCTTTTCCAGTTCACTTTCAATTATTCGAGGATCGGCACCAAGTTTTTTCAGTATTTCAGATGCAATACCCTCAGGCTGTTGTATAAGAATCATTAGGAAATGTTCTACATCAATACCCTGGTGACCATATCGATCCGCCAGTTTCTCAGAATCCTGAAAGGCCTCCTGAAGTTTCAAGGTAAATTTATCAAATCTCATGTTTCCTCCGGTTTAACTCACGGCCTTATCTATATCTACGAATATCTTGCCGTTTTTAAATATCCTAACGGCACCTGTTGATTCCGATATAACAATTGCAATGGCATTCGTAACACTCGTAATTCCCGCAGCTGCAATGTGCCTGCTCCCCAGACCTTTGGGAAAATCCTTCCCTTCCAGAGCAGCACTGAGATGCCTTCCGGCAGTTATGAGAGCGCCATTGTCTTTTATTATAAATGCACCATCCAGGGCCGAAAATTCCTTAATTGTTTCTTTCAAATTGTGGTCGAGAATATTCCTTTGCTCCTCTTCATATCCCTTAAAAGGATTGATAATCATTTGCCTGGAGAGTTGGAGTACTTTTTCATCGTCTCCGATAACGAAAATAGTTCCCACAGGACGTCCCTCTCTACCCTCAGATGCCAGCTCCAGGGCAATATTTAGAACAGTTTCGAAAACTTCGGGATACACCCCCTCAAATATATCGGAAATATTGTCTAATGTTAAAATCTCAAACTCTTTACCAACGTCAATAACAAAAACACTATCCAGATATCCAAACCTGGGAATACCGGTAAGACAAACGACTTTATCACCTTTTTCGAAGTATCCTGCCGCTATACCCTTGATTATAGCAATTTTCACCTGACTCATACGGGTAAAATTAATATTTGGGATATATATTATTTTCCCTAAATGCTTGATGTTTTTTGGTACTTTACCATCCTTTGTCGATATCAGAATAATATCACAATTAACCTTGTTGTCTTTTCCCAACTTAATATCTTGGACGACTTCGCTATAAAGCAGTATAGCCTTTGCATTTATCTCACCGGCAAATTTACACGCAAACTCCATTACCATCTCATTAATCATGCCCATTTCCCTTTCCTCGTTTGTTGGTACCTGTATTTTTTAATTGCCCATTTAGGCCATCAGTTATCACTGACTTTACAAAACGTGATTATATCATTTGATT
>JGI24025J20009_10000249_pt1 | contig 42068 bp, 42 predicted proteins | sample Cruoilmetagenom3_FD_20009 | JGI IMG/M metagenome (IMG submission 20009)
TTCTTGGTCTTGTACTTTGTCGGGGCCCAACTGCTCATGTCTCCCGGCTACCATGCTGGATTCAGACAGTGAATCCCCAGCGTGATTTGTGCAACAAAGCCGGTTCGAGCCGTCGGGGGATCGCCATTTATCATTCGAACATGCGTGGCTCCGGGTTTGGGGGGTTATTCGCTCCAGCCGTGGATGTGCACGTCGCGGCCCGAATGTCCTTTCATGATTTTCACGGCAAGGTCTTCGCGTTCCTTGTCGCGGGTGCGCACCCACATCAGGATACCGCCATGCTGGATCTGGTCGGCGTAATAGTCCTTGTGATGTTTGCCGACGCGCCGGGCCAGGATGGTACCGATAACCGCGGCGGGGCTGCCGCCGATGGCGATCGCTGCGATCGAGGCGGCAAGCGTGCTGACCGGGGTCAGCATTGCCGCCATGGCGATGTAGGATCCTAAAAAGAAGAACCCGCCCGCGATGGCGCCTTCAAGTTCGCCGATCGCCTCTTCGGATACGAAATGGGCGCGGGGTGCCTTGGGGTCGTCTTCCAGTTCGGGGGCGCGCCAATAGGATTTGCCAAGTTTCTCTTCCAATGCCTCGTGACCCGCCAGCAGGCTGATGTCGGAATGGTGGAAGCCGACGCTGCGCAGATCGTAAAAGGCGGCCTGTAGTGTTTCGAAGGAATCGAAGATTCCCACGGCCTCGGGGATCAGGATTACGGTGGTCTTGTCGTGGTCTGTCGTGGCATCGGACGTCATGGGAAACTCCTGGGCTGCGTATCTGCGGAACGGGTTGTGTGACTGTATTAATGCCTGTTTCCCGGATCGTGGCGTTGACTTTCATCAAGGAATGCGGCGGGCCAAGTCACTAGACTGTGACGCGATGGCGGGGCGGGATGCATCTGCCCCATGCCTTGCATATGAAAACAAGGAGGATACAGCGAATGGTCCGGATCACCCGCGCGGAAGTCGAACATATCCTGGGGCCGGTTGATGATAACGGCCTTGCCGCGATCCAAGCGACTGGTGCCAGCCTGAAAGACATTGCCGAAGCGCAGGCGATCTTTACCGGCCAAAGCGATATCGTCGGTCAGGGCGAACAGGTCATCGCCGGCCCGGTGCGTGAGGTTCTGACGATTCTGCGCGGGACAGCATCGGGCGGTTGACCGACATGCTGGCACAGGGCGGCGCGCTGGTGCCGATGGCGGTCTGGGCCAGCCTGATTGCCGGATCGGTCACGACGCTGGGGATTCTTGCTGTCCGGCGTTTCAGCGAATGGGGGCGGCGGAATGCGACCTATTTCGCCTGTTTCGCCGTTTCCTTTCTGCACATGGTGCCGAAAAGCCTTGGGCTTAGCGATAACGCGCCAATGTTCATGCTTGTCGGCTACTTGGCGATGCATTTTTTCAACCGGTTCGTGACGACGCAGGTCTGCGACAAGCCGACGACAACGGATTATGCGATCGGGCTGGTGCCGATGCTGGGCATCGGTTTCCATTCTTTCGTCGATGGCGTCATCTATTCGATCACATTCTCGGTCAGCCTGTTCACCGGCGTGGTGTCCGCGCTGGGCATGGTGCTGCATGAATTCCCCGAGGGGATCGTGACCTATATCCTCTTGTTGCGCAGCGGGTTCGGCAGGAAATGGGCGTTGTGGCTGGCGTTTCTTGCCGCCGCGGTGACAACACCGCTTGGCACGATCGCAAGCTATTCCTTTGTCAGCAGCGCGGACGAGGAGCTTTTGGGCGGGTTGCTGGCCCTGTCGGCGGGGCGCTGTTCTATGTCGGCGCGACGCATCTTTTGCCGATGGCAGAGCGCGAACCGCGCCGGTATTCGCTGCTGGTGCTTGGCGCGGGGATCGTCACGGCCCTTGGGATCGTTCTGGGCGGAAGATAGGTCGTGCGGGTTATTGTGCGGGTTCGGCGGCGGGGGCAGCGTCCGCGCCCAGGACCAGAACGGGGCAACGCGCCACCGCCAGCAACTGGCGTAACTGGTCGTGGCTGTGAAGCGGTCCGGCGGACAGGTCCAGCACGACCGCCGCGGCGTTGGTTCTGTCGATATAGGCCAGCATGGCGCTGTCCGTGGCGAACCCGCCATCGTGCTGCGCCCCCGTTCCCGTATCCGCCGGATCGACAGACAGGGCGATCAGATCGGTTTGCAGCGCCCTGGACAGGTGCGTGGCAAGTTCGGTGGCGCGTTGCGGTGCTGCCGCGGGCGGCGCGATCAGCACCACCTTGCCCGCCTGCCGGTGGATTTCCCGGTGGCCAAGCAGCAGGATGTCCCAGCCGGTGGCCGCCGCGCACAGGCCGCTGACCAGATCGCCATGGCCGCGTTCGAAGGACCATTTGCGCGCCTTGTTTTGCGCCAGGCCGGACAATGACTCGCGGAACGCGCGGGCATCGCTTTCGGTCAGGTTGCGCACCTGCTGGCGCGTCGGGGCCATGACAAGCGTGCCGCTTGAGGTGACGACCCGCTGGCGGGGCATGTCGATCACTTCGGCCACGATGATATCCTCGATCAGCAGCCCACCCAGATCGCCGGCCAGCGTTTCCGCCAGCCGTTCGGCCAGTTGCAGGGCGGGCCGCGCATCGACGTAACTGCTGGCGCCGATCAGCAGGCGCAATTGCGGTTCGGGCGGTTTTGTCATTTCCCTGCCCCGTCCTTGCCCTCTTCATTGTTCTGACCGGGCGGGCGGGCAAAGGCCTTGCGGGTTTCGGCAAAGCTGCGCAGGCGGGCCTCGATCAGGGCGTTGACCGTCCCATCGGGAAAGGTGCCTTCGGGGCCGCGCGTTCCGGCGTCGGTTCCGGTCAGGATCGCGATGCCCTCGTTTATGGTTTCAACCGGGATGACGTGAAATTTCCCTGCCTCGGCCGCTTCGACCACGTCGGAGCGCAGCATCAGATGCTCGACGTTCGATTTCGGGATCAGCACCCCCTGATCGCCGGTCAGGCCGCGCGCGGCGCAGGTTTCAAAGAAGCCTTCGATCTTTTCGTTAACGCCGCCGATGGCCTGAACCTGGCCGGTCTGGTTGACCGATCCGGTGACGGCCAGATCCTGCCGGATGGGCAGGCCCGACAGCGCCGACAGCAGCGTGTAAAGTTCCGCCGAGGAGGCGCTGTCGCCGTCGATCCCGCCATAGCTTTGTTCGAACACCAGGCTGGCATGAAGCGAGAACGGAACATCCAGCGCATAGGTCGAGGTCAGGTAGCCCGCAAGGATCATCACGCCCTTGGAATGCAGCGGCCCGCCCAGTTCGACCTCGCGTTCGATATCGACGAGTTTGCCGGCCCCCATCCGCGTGCGTGCGGTGATCCGTGAGGGGCGGCCAAAGCGGTAATCGCCCAAGCCGATGACGGCCAGTCCGTTGATCTGGCCGACCTGCGCGCCGTCGGTGTCGATCAGCACCGTCTTGCGGGCGATGGCTTCTTGCATACGGTCCTTGATCCGCGAGGAGCGCCGCTCTTTTTCGACCACCGCGCGTTCGATGTCGCTGTCGTCGATGTCATCGCTGTTCCGGCCCGCTGCATAGTGATCGGCCTCGCGGATGAAATCGGACAAGGTTCCCAGCCTCAAGGACAGTTTCCGGGTGTCATCGGCCAGCCGCGTCGCCTCGTCCAGCAGGCGGGCGACACCGGCGGCGGTCATCGGGCGCAGCCCCTCGCGCAGGGCGAAGGCCCCCACGAGCCGCGCAAAAAGAACTAGATTGTCGTCGGTTCGGTCAACGACATCCTCGAAATCGGCCTGAAGTTTGAACAGTTCGCTGAATTCGGGGTCCAGCATCACCAGCAGGGTGTAAAGCAGCCGGTCACCAACCAGCGCCACGCGCAGGTTCAGCGGGATCGGATCGGGTTCCAGCGAGGTTGTTGACACCAGGCTAAGCCGTTCCGCCATCGAGGTGATGGTGATCGACTGGTTCTTGATGCAGCGTTTCAGCGAATCCCATGCGTAGGGCTCGCTCAGCAGGTGGCGTGCATCCAGCACCAGGTAGCCGCCATTGGCACGGTGCAGCGCGCCGGGCCGGATCATGGTGAAGTTCGTCACCAACGACCCCATGTGCGAGACATGCTCGATCCGTCCGATAACACGGTCCAGCGTCGGCAGGTCTTCGGTGATGACCGGCGCGCCGGTGCGCGGCTCGCCGTCTTGCGGCACCATCACGTTGACCACGTAGCGGTCGAACATCGGGTCGCGGTGATATTTGCGGATGGCTTCGGGGAAGGGGCCTTCGCCCTTCTCGGCGGCGGCTTGCAGGAAAAGTTCGGCGTTGGAAATGATGTCCTTGCGAACCTTTTCCAGATAGTCGGCCACCACCTTGATGTCCTGCAATTCGGTTTCGACCTCGGCCACGCGGGCGGAAACCGCGCGTTCGGCCATGCGGGCATTCAATTTCTCGACCCGCTTGCGGTGTTCCTTTTCGAACTTTGGCGCCTGCCGCAGAACGGCGGCCAGGTCTTCTTGCAATCGCTCGATTTTTTCGTCGATCTCGGCCTGTTCCTTCTCGTCCAGCTTGCGGTAATCCTCGGCCTTGACCAGTTTGCCATCGAGGATCGCGGTCAGCAAAAAACCCATCGGCGTGCGCACCAGCGCGATGTCCTCGGCCTTGGCGCGTTCGGCGAAATCGGCAATTGCCGCTTCTTGCGCTTCGCCCAGTTCCGCGTCGAAGGCGCGGCGCTGGGTCTGGTATTCTTCGGATTCGAACATGGCGGGAATGTCATTGCCCAGATCGTCGATCAGGTTTTGCATCGTGCGTTTCAACGCCAGAGCCGTGCCGGGGGGCAGGCACAGCGCATGGGGTTTATGCGCGGATTCAAAGTTGTTCACATAGACCCAGTCCGACGGCACATCGCGTTTCGCGGCCTCGCTGGACAGCAGTTTCAGCACGGCGGTATGCCGACCCGTGCCGTTGGGACCCGCGACAAACAGGTTGAAATCCCTTTGCGGAATCTGCGACGACAGGCGAATGGCATCCAGCGCCCGCGCCTGGCCGATAAGTTCGCTTTGTTCCTTGAAATCCTTGGTGGATTTGAATGGAAGCGAAGCCGGATCGCACCGCCGTCGCAACTTGTCACTGGGCAGAGCGTGCATATCGTAGTCTCCCGTTCCTTGCATTGCCAGCCGTTTGGCTTGCCAGATACCTTGCTTGGGCAAGTCGGGCGAGGACATGATCTTAATCAAAACTTATGCGTAATCTACAGGGCAATCCGTGACGCGCCCAGATGTGCCGGCATGGTTTCGGGATGGGGTCAGCGGGCGGGCTGACTGGCCGAAACAAGTTTGCTTTCGGCGGCGCCGGTCAGCGAAATGCCCGCCAGCCCTGCCATATGCCAGCCCAGAACCAGGTTCGAGCTGAGCACGGGAATGCCAAGTTCGGCCTCAAGCGGGGGGATGATGGCAAGGGTGCGCAGGTTGGTGCAGGACAGGAAAATGCCGTCCAGTGGGCCGCGGTGGGCCAGCGCACGGGCGGCGTCGGCGATGGAGGAAGGGGCGATGCGGGCCACGCGGGCCTCGACCTCTTCGCCAAAGGACAGGGCATCGGCGACGGTCAGGCCGCCAGCGGTGAAGGCATCGCGGATCGGCGTGGCGACCGAGGCGATGTAGGGCGATACGATCCCGACCCGCGTCAGGCCAAGCGCGCGGCAGGCGGCAAGGGCGGCGGTCAGCGGGTCGGTGACGGCGCGGGTGTTGCTGGCCCCCGCGACCAGCGCGCGTACCCTGTCCGCACCGATCAGCGTCGTGCCCGAGGTGCAGCCGTAGCCGACCACGTCGAACCCCGTGGCGGGGGGCAGCAAACCGGCGGCGGCGGGCAGGGTGGTTTCCATCGCCGCAATCGTGTCGGGCGTCAGTTCCACCCCCGAGGGCACGCGGCTGATGTGCAGCCGCGCGGCGTGGGGCGGGAACAGGTGGCGGAAATCCTGCTCGATGGTTTCGTCCACTTGCAGCACCACAAGGCCAAGGCGGGGCGCGGTGTCTTCTTGCAGGTCATAGGGGAAGGCCGGCATCAGGCGATCTCCGGCAGGGTGGCGGGCGCGCGGGGGGAAAGAACCTCGCAGCCGTCCGCGTGCAGCACGATGTTTTCCTCGTGTACGATTACGCGGCCGTCGGTGGTGTGGCAGCCGGGTTCCAGCGTCAGCACCATGCCCGCGCGCAGCGGCGTGTCATCAACCGGTGTGAAGGATGGCCATTCGGTCAGCGTGACGCCCAGCCCATGCCCCAGCCGCCCGCCTGACGGGGCCGCGCCATGACGGCGCAGACTGTCACACAGCATCCGGTGCGCATCGCTGGCAAGGTGGCCGGGGCGCAGGGCGGCGATGACATCCTGGGTGGCATGCCACAGCGCCGCATGGGCGCGCCGCGCGGTATCCGAGGCGGGGCCAATGGCGAAATTGCGGTCGAAATCGCAAAAATACCCATCTTTCACGGCGCCGGTGTCCAGCATCAGGACATCGCCGTGCTGCAAGGGCGTCGGCCCGGCGGGAGAGATCACATCGCCGTAGCCGTCCGGCCCCGCGCCGCCCGCGACATAGCTGACCCAATCCGCGCCCTCGTCCAGCAGGGCGATCTGGAAATCGCGGAACACATTGTCCAGCGGGCGGCCCGCAACGGCGAAGTCCGGCACGCGGTCAAAGGCGCGTGCGGCAATCCGGCAAGAGGCGCGGATCTTTTCGATCTCGGCCCCGGACTTGATCTCGCGCACGCGCTGCACGCAATCGGTGGCATCGACAAGTGCGCGCGGGGCAAGGCGGCTGCGCAGGGCCTCGAAATCGGCAAGCGGCATCCGCAGGTGGGTTTCCAGACCCATGGGCAGGCCGATGCGGCCGGTTTCCCCCACCAGCCCAGACAGCGTGTCGGCCAGCAGGCTGACGCCATCGTCCCGCGGGTCGGGCGCATCCCATGTGCGAACCTGCGGCATCCATGTCCGGCCCATCAGTTCGGCCCCGATCACGGGGATCACCGCCACCGGATCGCCCGCGCGCGGTATGACGATGAACCACGGCCGCGCGGGGCTTTCCCAGAACCGCGTCAGAAAGCCGGTGGTATAGAATACGTCCGCCGCCGAGGTCAGCAGCAGCGCATCCAGCCCCTGCGCCTCCATCCCGGCCTGAAGCCGCGCGATACGGGCGCGGTATTCCTGCGCCGGAAACAGAAGCGAGCGGTCAGGCATCTTCGGGCCCTTCGCTGAGGATCGCCAGCACCCGCGCATCCGCCGGCAGGTCCAGCCCCGCGATCAGCGCGGCGATGCCTGCCGCGCCCGACGGGGTGCTGGCCAGGTCCAGCGCGGCCAGGTCTTCCACCGCTTGTTGTGCCTCTTCCTCGGTTATGGTGGTGAACAGGTCGGCGTCCTGCGCCAGCCCTTGCAGGGCGATCATCGAGGGGGTCTTGCAATCCAGCCGTCCCATGCAAGAGGTCGGCCCCTGCGTGTCCACCACCTTGCCGGCGCGGATGCTGTCGATCAGGGCCGGTGCGGCCTCGGGTTCGACCACGATGATCTGCGGCACGTCGCCCCAGACATGGCGTGCATGGGCGGCCACCGCAGCGGCCAGCCCGCCGACCCCGGCCTGCAGCAGGATATGGCTGGGCGGCGTGTCGATCTGGCTGGCGGCTTCGGCTGCAAGCTGGGTGTATCCTTCCATCACGCGCAGGGGCAGTTCGGTGTAGCCGGGCCAGGAGCTGTCGGACAAAAGGGTCCAGCCCTGCGATTGCGCGGCATCGGCGGCAGCGTTCATGCTGGCCTCGTAATCCGCGCCGGCGCGCACCACGTCAGCCCCCATGGCGGCTAGCCTGCGGGCAAAGGGTTCCGGCACGGTCTGCGACAGGTAAATCACCGCCCGCGCCCCGAAAAGCCGCGCGCCGGCTGCAACGGACAGGCCATGGTTGCCCGCGCTTGCGGTGACATAAACGCGCCCGTCCAGTGCCCTTGTCCATTCCTGCGCAGGCGCATCGGCGGTGACTTGCGCCGCGGCCTCGCGCGCGATGACATGGGCCGCGCCCAGTGCCTTGAAGCTACCCAGCCCCATGCGCGCGCGCTCGTCCTTGAGGTCGATCCGCGCCACGCCAACCCGTGCAGCCAGTTCCGGCACCGCGCGCAGCGGCGTCGGCGCGTGGGCGGGGCATTGCGCCAAGAGCTGGCCAATCGCATCTGCTGTGGCGATGGGGCGGGGCGCATCAAGGTTCAATCCTAGTCCGCGCCACGGGTTTTCCATTGTTTTCGGCATAGTTTGCTCCCGGTTGCTCTTGGCCAAAGCCTAGCGCGGTTCGGCGCGGGTTTGGTTGGAAATCTGCGCGGTGATGCGAATTTTTCCGAACCCGCCGTCGGGACGGGCCAGCGCGCCATGGTTCGGCACTATGTCGCGTTGACTAGACGGGGGCGGATCGGTTTAGATCTACGCCTTCGTATCCGCGTGCTTGCGGGTCCAATCACAGAAGGTGCGCCATGAAGACTGTCCTTGCCATCGTGTTTGCCATTCTGCCCCTTGCGGCGCTGTCTGATGTGCTGAAGGTGCAGGATGTCGCGCCCGGGATCTGGGCCATCGAAGGCCCGGCCGAACAGCGAAACGCGGAAAATCTGGGCAACAACGCCACTTTCGGCCTGATCGAAACCGACGCGGGCGCGGTGCTGATCGATCCGGGCGGCACATGGGCCGGGGCCAAGGCGCTGGACCAGATGATCGGCACGTTGACGGACCAGCCCGTGCGTTATGTCATCGACACCGGCGGGCAGGATCACCGATGGCTGGGCAACGGCTATTGGCAGGCGAAAGGGGCAGTGGTTGTCGCCTCGGACGCCGCGGTGGCGGACCAAAAGGCGCGTGGGTCCATGCAGTTGACCATGCTGTCGCAACTGGTCGGCGAGGGGCTGGAAGGGACCGAACCGGCTTATGCCGATGCCACCTTTGCCGAAGCGCATGATCTGGAACTGGGCGGACGCCATATCGAAATTCGCCATCCTGCCGCGGCTCATACACCGGGCGACAGTTACGTCTGGCTGCCGGATGCGGGCGTCGTGTTCACCGGCGATATCGTCTATGTGGGACGCATTCTGGGCGTGATGGATCATTCCGACAGCGCCGCATGGCTGGAGGCATTCGCCGCGATCGAGGCACTGTCCCCGAAGGTGCTGGTGCCGGGCCACGGCCCCACCACCACGCTGGAACGCGCACAGGCCGACACGCGCGATTACCTGGTCAACCTGCGTGACCGGATGCGGGTCTATATCGACGAGGGGGGCGATATCATCGGCTCTGTCGGGGTGGACCAGTCGGCGTTTTCCTACCTGGACCAGTTCGGTGCGCTGGCCGGACGCAATGCGCAGGCGGTGTTCCAGCAGATGGAATGGGAATGACCCTGCCTTGCGCCGCAACCTGCGCCGCGAAATGTGCAATTTGGCCACAAGTTCCTGACGGCGGGTAACTTTTTCTTGGCGAGCGAATCACCGTGCCGTAACCTAGCCGGATAAAGATGCCCAAAGGGCACGTATTCGAGGCAGCAGATGGCACAGGAAGATCAGGGGACTGGTCAGGCGAATGATGTTCGCCTGAAGGAAATTAAGTCTATAGCATTGGCGGAAATCCTGACAGAGTCAGGCGATTTCGACCATTGGAAATACTATGACGAGCTGAACGAGCTGAAGCGCCGCCCGCTGGCGACCGCTTGGCTGGAAGCCTATGTCATGGTCTGCGTGATCGGGCGCATCCGTCCCGCGAAGGTGACGGGATTTCTGAAAAAGCTGCGCGAAAAGCGCGACAAGACGGGGCAGCGCCCGCTGTTTGACCGGTTTGCAGCGCAGCTGAAAACCTATCTGCATCCGCTTGTGCTGACCAATCACGGCTACCGCGAGGCGAATTTCGAACGGGTCGATCACAATCAGGTCTGGAGCCATGTCGGCGATCTGGTGGAGGCGCTGGAGGTAGAGGGCTTCGAGGTGTTCCTGAATTCCGGCACGTTGCTGGGCGTCACCCGCGAAAAGGCATTGATCGGCCATGACGACGATGTCGACCTGGCGGTCATTCTGGATGCGGCCACCGAGGAGGACGCCGCCGCCGAGTGGCTGCGCCTGCGCGAATGGCTGGATATGAGGGGGCTGTGCGACAAGGATGCGCAGCGCGCCCCGGAGATTCACAAGCTCAATTCCATCGGCAACGTGGAGGTGGACCTGTTCCCCGCATGGGTGCGCGATGGTGCGATGTTCGTCTATCCGCACACCTATGGCGACCTGGACGCGGCCGAGGTTCTGCCCCTGCGCCCCTGCGAGGTCACAGGCCACAAGGTGCCAAAAACACCGGAAAAAATGCTGGAAATCAATTACGGCGAGAATTGGCAGAAGCCGGACCCGCTTTTCAAATTCCCCTGGGCTTCGGCCAACGAGAAATTCGAGAACTTTTTGAAGGCGGTGCAGTGATGATGCGATTTTTCAAGTCCGGCAAAAAGCCGGTCAGCCGCCGGACCACGGTTTTGACATATGGCACGTTCGACCTGTTCCATTCTGGTCATGTGCGACTGTTGCAGCGCCTGAAGGCGATGGGCGACGAGCTGATCGTGGGCTGCGCCACGGACGAGTTCAACGAGAAGAAGGGCAAGACGGCGGTCATGTCCTATGAAGCGCGGCGCGAAATCCTGGAATCCTGCCGTTTCGTTGATGTTGTAATCCCCGAATACGACTGGGTGCAAAAGCCGCTGGATATCGCCCATTACAAGGTGGATGTTTTCGCCATGGGTGACGATTGGGAAGGCTATTTCGACGATTTGGAAAAGCATTGCCGCGTCGTTTATCTGCCACGCACGCCCGAGGTTTCCACCACCTCGCTGCGCGAGCGCGTTGACGCGATGCGCAAGACCGCCTGACCTGGCCGGGCGGATCCGGTCCGGCCCGATCTGATTTGATCCGATCCGATCTGAACCGGCCGACTTAGGCGGGCAGTCGCAGGTGATTGTCCGCTTCGATCACCAGCGGGTGCAGATCGGCACCTGATGCGATCATCTGGTGCAGTTCGGCCCGCATCGGCGGTGCCCAGAAATCATTGATATGTGCGGCGACCTTCTCGTCCCCGTCCTCGCCCGGTTGAGTGGCGAAAAACGTGGCGATCTGGTTCGCCATGCGGGCCAGTTTCTCGGCGTTGCTCATTGCGGCTCTCCACTTGTGATGCGGTGGGGATGGGAAAAAATCTGGGTGCCGTGGCGGTTGTGGGTGACCAGCGCGATGCCCGCCTGATCGGCCAGCCGGACACCGGCGGCCGTGGGGGCCGAGACAGAGGCGATAACCCCGAACCCTGCCATCGCCGCCTTTTGCACCATTTCCACGGATATGCGCGAGGTCAGGACCAGCGTTTGTGGTGCCTGCCCGCCGTGCGCCATCGCGCCGATCAGCTTGTCCAGCGCGTTGTGGCGGCCCACGTCTTCGCGCACCAAGTCCATGGTGCCGGACCACAGGGCAGCGGCATGCACAGCGCGGGTTGCGTCGTGCAGCGGCTGGGCGCTGCGCAGGCTGTCCAGCGCGCGCGCGATTTCCGTCACGGAAATCGGGGCGCCCGGCCTGACGGTCGGCACTTTGCGCGCAGCCTGTTCAAGGCTGTCGATGCCGCAAAGGCCACAGCCCACCGGCCCCGCCATGGCGCGGCGGCGCTGTGCCAATGCCTCGGCCCGTGCCTTGGACAGCCATTGGCGTGCCTCGATCCCGTGGGGGTGTTCCACGATCTCGACCTCTGACAGGTCCGCCGCATTGGCCAGCCCTTCGGACAGGGTAAAGCCGATGGCGAGATCCGAAAGGTCGGCGGGGGTGGCCATCATCACCGCTAGGGTCGATCCGTTATAGACCAGCGCCACGGGGGTTTCTTCGGGCAGGGCGCGGCTGTCCGTGCCGCCACAAAGGGCGGTCACGGGCAGGGTGATCGCGGCGCGCGGTGTCATTCGGCCGCCGGAAGAATGCGGCGCGATTGAGCGGCCTGTTCGGCATATTCCTCTTGCCATTCGGTCGGCCCGTTCGAGGGGCTGACCTGCACCGCCGTCACCTTGTATTCGGGGCAGTTGGTGGCCCAGTCCGAATAGTCGGTGGTGATCACGTTGGCCTGCGTGTCGGGGTGGTGGAAGGTGGTGTAAACCACGCCGGGGCTGACGCGGTCGGTGATCTGCGCGCGCAGGGCGGTTTCGCCTGACCGGCTGGCCAGTTTGACGAAATCGCCATCCTTGATGCCACGATTTTCCGCGTCATGTGGGTGAATTTCCAGCACGTCCTGATCATGCCAGACCACGTTCGCGGTGCGCCGCGTCTGCGCGCCCACGTTATATTGCGAGAGAATCCGCCCCGTGGTCAGCAGCAGCGGGAAGCGCGGGCCGGTTTTTTCATCGGTGGCGACATATTCGGTGACGATGAACCGCCCCTTGCCGCGCACGAACCCATCCACATGCATCAGGGGCGTGCCGTCGGGCGCATCATCGTTGCAGGGCCATTGGACGCTGCCTTTTTCCTCAAGCAGGTCATAGGTGACGCCCGCAAAGCTGGGCGTGGTGGACGCGATTTCCGACATGATTTCAGACGGATGGCTGTAGGACCATTGCGCGCTGCCGGACTCTTTCAGGCAGGCATTGGCCAGCAGTTGCGTCACCTGCCAATCGGCATAACCGTTCTTGGGGGCCATGACGCGGCGCACGCGGTTGATGCGCCGTTCGGCATTGGTGAAGGTGCCGTCCTTTTCAAGGAAGGTCGATCCGGGCAGGAAGACATGCGCGTAATTCGCGGTCTCGTTCAGGAACAGGTCGTGGACGATGACGCAATCCATCGCGGCCAGACCGGCGGCGACGTGTTTTGTATCGGGATCCGATTGCAGGATATCCTCGCCCTGACAATACAGCCCCTTGAACCGGCCCTGAACCGCCTCGTCCAGCATGTTGGGGATGCGCAGGCCGGGTTCGGGGTTGATGGTCACGCCCCAGGCGGATTCGAAAATCGCGCGGGTATCGGCGTTTTTCACATGCCGGTAGCCGGGCAATTCATGCGGGAAAGAGCCCATGTCGCACGATCCTTGAACGTTATTCTGACCGCGCAGCGGGTTCACGCCAACGCCGTTGCGGCCCACGTTACCGGTCAGCATGGCAAGGTTGGCGATGCCGATCACGGTGGTGGACCCCTGGGAATGTTCGGTCACGCCAAGCCCGTAATAGATTGCGCCGTTGCCGCCCGTGGCGAACAGGCGCGCGGCTGCGCGCAGGGTTGCGGCGGGCACGCCGGTGTAGACCTCGGTTGCCTCGGGCGAATGGCGCGGGTCGCTGACGAATTCGGCGTATTCGGCGAATTCTTCCCAATCGCAGCGGTCCTTGATGAAGGATTCGTCGGCCAGCCCTTCGGTCACGATTGTATGGGCCATGGCGGTGACCACGGCGACGTTGGTGCCGGGGCGCAGGGCTAGGTGCTGCGCGGCCTCGATATGGTTCGAGCGCACGATATCCGTGCGGCGCGGGTCGATCACGATCAGCTTGGCCCCGGCGCGCAGGCGTTTTTTCAGGCGGCTGGCAAAGACCGGGTGCCCGTCGGTCGGGTTCGCGCCGATGACGATCACCACATCGGTATGTTCAACGGAATCAAAGTCTTGCGTGCCGGCAGAGGTGCCGAATGTCTGCCCCAGACCGTATCCGGTGGGCGAGTGGCAGACGCGTGCGCAGGTGTCGGTGTTGTTGTTGCCGAACACCGCGCGTGTCAGTTTCTGCACCAGATAGGTTTCTTCGTTCGTGCAGCGGCTGGATGTGATCACGCCGATGCTGTCCTTGTCGTGGGTGTCTTGCAAACCGCGCAGGCGTTTGGCGGCGAAACTCAGCGCCTCGTCCCAGGACACTTCGCGCCACGGGTCGGTGATCTTGTCGCGGATCATCGGGTTCAAAATACGGTCGGAATGCGAGGCATAGCCATAGGCGAACCGCCCCTTGACGCAGCTGTGCCCGCGGTTGGCCTTGCCGTTTTTCCACGGCACCATGCGCACCAAAGTGTCGCCCTTCATTTCCGCCTTGAACGAACAGCCGACGCCGCAATAGGCGCAGGTGGTCACGACGGAACGGTCGGGCGTGCCGATTTCGGCCACGGATTTTTCCCGCAAGGTGGCGGTGGGGCAGGCCTGCACACAGGCGCCGCAGCTGACGCAATCCGAGGTCAGGAAATCATCGGCCCCTGCGCCCGCCTTGACGCGGCTGTCAAATCCGCGCCCTTCGATGGTCAGGGCAAAGGTGCCTTGAACCTCTTCGCAGGCGCGCACGCAGCGCGAGCAGACGATGCATTTGCTGGGGTCATAGGTGAAATAGGGGTTCGATTCATCCTTGGGGATGTAATGCGGGTTCGGGCCGGTGGCGGCGCGTTGCGCGAAATGGGTGTCTTGCGCGTCATAGCGCACGTCGCGCAGGCCCACGACACCGGCCATGTCCTGTAATTCGCAATCGCCATTGGCCGAACAGGTCAGGCAATCCAGCGGGTGATCCGAGATATACAGCTCCATCACGCCGCGGCGCAGCTTGGCCACTTTCGGCGTTTGCGTGTGGACCACCATGCCGGGGGTCACGGGTGTGGTGCAGGACGCGGGCGTGCCGCGCCGCCCTTCGATTTCCACAAGGCACAGGCGGCACGATCCGAATGCCTCGACCGAATCCGTGGCGCAGAGTTTGGGGATGGGGATGCCTGCCTCCATGCTGGCGCGCATGACGGATGTGCCATCGGGGACGGTGATTTCGAACCCGTCGATGGTCAGGGTGACGGGTGCGCCGGATTTGGCAGGGGTGCCGAAATCGGCGTCTTCGGGGAAACGGAAATCTTTCATTCTGCGGCCTCCTTGCGGGCTGCGAAATCATCGGGAAACAGGCGCAGGGCGGACAGAACGGGGTAGGGGGTAAAGCCGCCAAGCGCGCAAAGCGATCCATCGCGCATGGTTTCACACAGGTCTTCCAGCACCTCTTGCGCGACCGGATCGCCCGATTTCATGCGGTCCAGCATTTCAACCCCGCGCACCGCGCCGATGCGGCAGGGGGTGCATTTGCCACAGGATTCCACGGCGCAGAATTCCATGGCGAAACGGGCCATGCCCAGCATATCGGCGCTGTCGTCATAGATGGTGATACCGGCGTGGCCGATCAGCCCGCCCGCGCCGTCGAATTCTTCATAGCCAAAAGGCGTGTCGAACTGGTGCGGCGCGAAATAGGCCCCCAGCGGCCCGCCGACCTGCACGGCCTTGACCGGGCGGCCCGTGGCGGTGCCGCCTGCGATGTCATTGACCAATGCGCCAAGGGTCATGCCAAAGCCGGCCTCGAACAGGCCGCCGAATTTGACATTTCCGGCCAGTTGCACTGGGATGGTGCCGCGCGAACGGCCAAGGCCTTGGTCGGCGTAAGCCGCTGCGCCATTCGCGAAAATCGTCGGGACCGATGCCAGCGAGATCACGTTGTTGACCACGGTGGGCTTGCCCATGAACCCTTCCAAAGCGGGCAGGGGCGGCTTGGCGCGGACCACGCCGCGTTTCCCTTCGAGGGAGTTCAGGAGCGAGGTTTCCTCGCCGCAGACATAGGCACCCGCACCGACGCGGATTTCCATGTCGAACTGCTGGCCAGAGCCCAGCAAATCGCCCAGAAGACCACCTTTGCGCGCGGCGATCACGGCGGCGTTCATGGTGGCGATGGCATCGGGATATTCCGAGCGCAGGTAGACATAGCCCTTGGTCGCGCCGGTGGCGATACCGGCGATGGCCATTCCCTCGATCAGGGTGAAGGGGTCGCCCTCCATCAGCATCCGGTCGGCGAATGTGCCGCTGTCGCCCTCGTCGGCGTTGCAAACGATGTATTTCTGGTCGGCATTGGCAAGGCGCACGGTGTCCCACTTGATGCCGGTGGGAAAGCCCGCGCCGCCGCGGCCGCGCAGACCGCTGGCCTTGACCTCTTCCACCATTGCCGCTGCGCTCATGGACAGGGCGCGGCGCAGGCCGGTCAGCCCGCCGTGCGCCCCGTATGCGGCCATGTCGGTGGGGGCGATCACGCCCACGCGGGCAAAGGTCAGGCGGGTTTGCGTCTTGAAGAAGGGGATGTCCGTGACAGGGCCAAGCGCCTTGGGGTGGCCTTGCGGATCGGCCAGAATGCCCGCGATATCGCCAGGTTCAACAGGGCCAAACCCGTGGCGGGTGCCGTCCAGTTCCAGCTCCAGCAGCGGCTCCAGCCATGTCATGCCGCGCGTGCCGGTGCGGATCAGCTTTGCGTCGGGCGCGGCCTTGGTGATGGCCGCCGCCACGGCATCTGCGCCCATTGCGCGGGCCGAGGCATCCTTGGGCAGGTAGAATGTCATGCTCATGCGCTTGCCTCCGTCAATGCGGCGTCCAGCTTGCCTGCGTCCACGCGGCCGATCAGGCGGTCATCCACCATGGCGGCGGGGGCGCAGGAACACAGGCCAAGGCAATAGACGGGTTCCACGGTAACTTTGCCATTCGCGGTGGTGCCGTGCCATTCGGTGCCCAGCTTTGCCAGCGCGGCGGCGGCCACGGCATCGCCGCCCATGGCTTTGCACGCCTCGGCGCGGCAGATTTTCACAACGTGACGCCCTGCCGGGGCATCGCGGAAGTCGTGGTAGAAGGTCACGACGCCATGCACCTCGGCCCGGCCGATGTTCAGGTGTTCCGCGATCTGCGGCACGGCATCGTCGGGGATCAGCCCGAATTCTTCCTGCACCGCGTGCAGGATGGGCAAAAGCGGGCCTTCAAGCCCGTCATGGGCGGTCAGGATCGCGGCGATCCGGTCTGTTTGGCTGGCGTCAGGCATGGCACCCTCTGGCTGTCTGAATGGCGCAGGGATAGGCCCATGGCGATGGGCATATCAATATCGCATTTCCGTTGATTGATAGGTAACGCCTATCGTCCGGCGGGATGGCCCGAAAGCGACGCAGCCTCGGCCAGAAGCGCCGCCAGCACGGGGGTATGGGGCTCTCGCCACGGGGCGATCAGCCCGACCGAGGGGGCCGGGCGCAGGTCCGTCAGGGGGATCGACCGCACCGGTTTGCCCACGCAAAGGAATTCGGCCTGGCGGGCGGGCAGAATCGTAACCCAGTCGCCGGTTTCCACATGGGCCACCAGAACGATGGTGGAATTGGCCTGGATCATCACGCGCGGTTCGGCCCCGGCGGCCTGAAAGCTCTGGTTGATGATGCGGCGGTTCTGCATGTCCGGCGTCAGCAGGCACAGCGGCTGATCGGCCAGATCGGCCCATGTGGCGCTGTCCGGCAAGGGGTGGTCGGCATGGCACAGCGCGACATAGCGTTCGTGATACAGCGGCAGGCGGGTCACGCGCCCCAGCGGTTCATTGTCGAGGTAGGACAGGCCCGCGTCCACCTCCAGGTCGTCGATCATGCTAAGAATGTCGGTCGAGGGGCGCGACAGTATGGTAAAGCCCACGTTGGGATGGGCGCGGGTGAAACGGGCGGTCAGGTCGGCGGCCAGCGTCAGCGCGGTGGGAATCACGGCCAGCCGCAATTCGCCCGCCAGCCCTTGGCGCACGGCGCGCATTTCCTCGCGCATGGTCCGGGTGTCGGCCACGATCTGGCGTGCCCATTGCAGCACGCGCTGGCCTTCGGGGGTCAGCCCGCCATAGCGCGACCCGCGCCAGACCAGTTGCACGCCCAGCTGGGATTCCAACTGCTTGATGCCCGCCGACAGGCTGGGCTGGGTGATGCCCAGCCGTTCGGCGGCACGACCGAAATGCTTTTCGCGTGCGAGGGAGATGAACATTTCCAGCTTGTCGATCATGCGGTTAGAAAGGCAGGAAAGCGCGTGCGGCGCAAGATGCTAGCCGCCCAGTTTCACGCCACGCGCCCGTCATAGGTCAGCGCCACGTCATCGGGCCTGTGCCGGATCACGGCGCGCTGGTTGATCGAGCCCTTGTCCGTCGCCTCGCCCCTGTCCAGATCGGGCGGGGTTTGCAGCACCACCATCCGCGCCACGCGAGAGGCCGAGCCGGTGGCCTTGGCGGCCCATCGCATCCGTCTGGTCCAGCAGCCCGTCCGCAGGGAAGGCGAGGGCGGCCAGTTCATCGGCATTTTCGCCTAATATCACCACGTCGCGCAGCAGTCCGCCGAAATGGTCCACCATGGCGGCGCGCAGCGCGCCCACGGCGACCCATGTGCCGGTCGCCAGCTTGAAATTCTCGGCCAGGCGACCATCGAAGAAAAATCCTTGGGTCAGGTCATCTGGGTCGGCAGGGCGGATCGCGTCGCCTAGAAGGTAGAACCCCTCGTCGTCGAAATGATCGGCGGTCAGGGCCGGTTCGTTCAAATAGCCGGCTGTGATCGACGGCGATTTTACCCGCGCCTCCAGCTTGCCCTCGTTTGGCACCAGTTTCAGGGTTACGCCGCGCGCGGGCACGCCGATGTTGCCGGGCGCGTCCTGTTGTTCGGTACACATCAGGCAAAAAGGGCCGGTTTCGGTCGCGCCAAGCGCGGTGGTCAGCAGCACGCCATGCCCGGTGACCTGCCGCGCCATATCGCGCAGCCCGTCCCATATATGCTGCGCCATGCCCGCGCCCGCATACATCATCATGTCCAGATTGCCGAAGAACCGCTGCGCCAGCGCGTGGTCCTTGCGGAAGGCATCAAGGAGCATTTCATACCCGGCGGGGACGTTGAAATACCAGGTTGGGGCAATTTCGTGCAGGTTGCGCAGGGTTTCGTCGATCGCGCCGGGGGCCGGTTTTCCCGCGTCGATGTAGAACGCGCCGCCGTGGCACAGCACCATGTGGAACACCTTGTTGCCGCTGGCGGTATGGCTCCACGGGGCCCAGTCGCAGACCACGGGGGGATGGTCGCGCAGGAACTGGAAACAGTCCGCCACCATGTCCTGATTGCGGATCAACATGCCCACGGTGTTGATCACGGCCTTGGGGCTGCCGGTCGAGCCAGAGGTGAACAGGTATTTCGCCACCATGTCGGGGGTCAGCGCGGCGAATGCGGCGTCGGCGGAGGCGGTGTCATCCATCATCAGGTCGGTGACGGTCAGATCGCCCGCGCCATGGCTGACCACGACCTGCGCATCGTCCTTGATCGCGGCAATGGCGGCGGCGTAGCGGTCGCCGTCGCTGGCATGGATCATGCCGGGGGACAGTTGCGCGGCCATGTCCTTCAGCTTGTCATGGGTGCCCGAGGCCAGCGAATAGGCGGTGGATACGGCAGCGGTCGGCACGCCGACATATTGCCCCGCCAGCGCCAGCACCGCGTGGTCCAGCGCGTTTTCCGACAGGATCATCAGGGGTTTGTCCTGCCCCAGCCCACGTGCCAGCAGGCCCGCACCGATGCGGCGCATCCTGTTCCACAGGTTGGCATAGCTGATGCGCTGCCAGTCGCCGCCATCGCCGGTGCGCTGGGCAAGGGCCGTGGCGTCGGGCGTGGTCGAAGCCCAATGACCGATCCGCGCGGGGATCGAGGTGGCAATCGGGTCGGCCACCCCGTCCTGCCACATCAGGATTGTGCCATCGGGGCGATGTTCGGTGTGAAACTGCGGCTGCCAGAACCGCGCGGGCAGTTTTGTCATATGATCCCCTCCCAAGGCACCGCACTGGGCAGGTGGTGCGATTTAGTTATGGTTCATAGCAATGAATATGCGCGGCAGACAAGCCGTATCAGGAGGAGACCAGCATGCCAGGCCTAGCCACACCCGAATTGCGCCATGTTTGCGATCTGTATGTCGAACTGGACCCGGTCCGCGAAATGGGTGCGGGGCGCGCGGGGCAGCGGCGGATCATTCCCATCGTCGGCGGACGGGTCGAGGGGCCGGTGATCAAGGGGCGTATCCTGCACCTTGGCGCCGACTGGCAGACCATCTGGGACAACGGTGTGGCCGAGTTGGACACCCGCTATGGGATCGAGACAGAGGACGGCGCGACCATTGAGATTCTCAATTACGGGTATCGCCATGGCCCGGCCGAGGTTCTGGCCGCCATCGCCCGCAGCGAGGATGTGGACCCCGCCAGCTATTACATGCGCACCCATGCGCGGCTGGAAACGGGGGACGCGCGTTATGACTGGGTGAACCGCATGCTGTTTGTCGGCACCGGCGCGCGCAAGAATGGTCAGGTGGTGGTGTCGCTGTTCGCGCTGGAATGAATGCGGCATGAGCGCCCGTTTTTCGGACGCCTTGCCCGAAATCAGGGCGTCAGCAGCTTGCGAAACAGGGTGTCAAGGTAATCCTCGCCGCCGTTGATCGCGCTTTTGCCGCCGGTCAGAACCTTCACCTGCGCGTCGAAATCGGCGTAATGCTGGGTTGTTGCCCAGATTGAGAATATCAGGTGCTGCGGGTCGCAAGCGGCCAGTTTGCCCGCATCCATCCAGCCCTGAATCAGCGCGCATGTGTCATCGAACAGCGGTTTCAGGCCGGATTTCAGATGCGGTTTCATCCGCGGCGCGCCTTGCAGGACTTCATTGGCGAACAGGCGGCTTTCACGCGGGAACTGTTTCGACATGCGCACCTTGCGGTGGATATAGGCCAACAACTCCTCCAGCGGTTCGCCTTGGGGATCGACCTGCCGCAGCGGGTCCAGCCATGTTTCCATCAGACGGTTCAGCAGAGTGACGTGGATCTCTTCCTTGCCGGAAAAATAGTAAAGGATGTTGGGTTTCGACAGGCCGGCCTGCGCGGCGATCTGGTCAAGCGTCGCGCCGCGATAGCCTTCGGATGCGAACACCTCCAGCGCTGCGTCGAGGATCAGTTTGCGGTTGCGCTGCTGGATGCGGCTGAGGCCTTTGCCCTGATTCTTGCCGCTGTCCGGGTCGTCTTTCATGGGCTGCTCCGTTCCATGCTGCAATTTTCATCGTAAGGCCAAGCGGGGGCGAAGGTCCAGAAAGGGATTTCTTGACATGCAGGCAGGCTGCGCGCCATCGTGACTTTACCAAGTGGTCAAAAAAGACATGCGGCAAATGTTCATTTTGCCGCGAAACAACAGGAGAGACGTTATGCCCGCGCCCGGAGAAAATTTTCGGATAAATGGTGACCGGCTTTGGGATAGCCTGATGGAAATGGCCAAGGTCGGCCCCGGTGTGGCGGGTGGCAACAACCGCCAGACCCTGACCGATGCCGATGCGGAGGGGCGCGCCCTGTTCCAGTCGTGGTGCGAGGCCGCAGGCTGCACCATGGGGCTGGACAGCATGGGCAACATGTTCGCCGAACGGCCCGGAACGGACCCCAATGCGTTGCCGGTTTACGTTGGCTCGCATCTGGATACCCAGCCGACGGGCGGGAAATATGATGGCGTTCTGGGCGTTCTGGGCGGGCTGGAAGTCGTGCGCACGCTGAACGATCTGGGGGTAAAGACAAAGCATCCGATCGTGGTGACCAACTGGACCAACGAGGAAGGCACGCGCTATGCGCCTGCGATGCTGTCCTCGGGGGTGTTCGCGGGGGTGCATACCGAAGATTGGGCCAAGACCCGTGCCGACGCCGAGGGCAAGGCCTTTGGCGACGAGTTGAAGCGGATCGGATGGGAAGGCGACGAGCCGGTGGGCGCGCGCAAGATGCACGCCATGTTCGAATTGCACATTGAACAAGGCCCGATTCTGGAGGCCGAGGGCAAGGATGTGGGCATTGTGACCCATGGTCAGGGTCTGTCATGGACGCAGGTGACGATCACCGGCAAGGATGCGCATACCGGATCGACCCCGATGCCGATGCGCAAGAATGCCGGTCTGGGCATGGCCAAGGTGTTGCAGCTTGTGGACGAGATTGCGTGGTCTCATGCGCCGCACGCCGTGGGTGCGGCGGGGCATATTGATGTTTACCCGAATTCGCGCAACGTGATCCCCGGAAAAGTGGTGTTCACCGTCGATTTCCGGTCGCCCGACCTGAGCGTGATCGAGGATATGGAGACGCGTTTGAAAACGGGCGCGCAGCAGATTTGCGATGAAATGGGGCTGGGCGTAGAGTTTGAAAAGGTCGGTGGGTTCGATCCGGTCGAGTTTGACACGGGCTGCGTGACGGCGTTGCGGTCGGCAGCGGAGCGGTTGGGCTATTCCCACCGTGACATCATTTCCGGCGCGGGGCATGATGCCTGCTGGATCAACCAAGTGGCCCCGACGGCCATGGTGATGTGCCCCTGCGTGGATGGTCTGAGCCATAACGAGGCAGAAGAGATTTCACAGGATTGGGCCGTGGCGGGGACGGATGTGTTGCTGCATGCGGTGGTCGAGACAGCCGGCATCGTCGAGTGATTTGACAGGGCAGGACCGGGGGTTGGCCCCCGGACCCCCAGAGTATTTCCGGCAAAATGAAAGCGCGGTCGCGGCGCTGGTTGATATGGGAGAGATGACATGAGCAAGGTGATCAAGGGTGGCATGGTTTGCACGGCGGACCGGTTGTGGAAGGCCGATGTGCTGATCGAGGGCGAGACCATCAAGGCGATTGGCGAGGATTTGAAGGGCGACGAATATATCGACGCGGAAGGTGCCTATGTAATTCCCGGCGGGATCGACCCGCATACGCACTTGGAAATGCCCTTTATGGGCACGACCGCCGCCGAGACGTTTGAGAGCGGCACATGGGCGGCTGCTGTGGGCGGCACCACGATGGTGGTGGACTTCTGCCTGCCGGGCGAGGATGGGTCGATCAAGAACGCAATCAATGAATGGCACCGCAAATCCGCGCCGCAGATCTGTTCGGACGTCGGCTATCACATGGCGATCACCGGCTGGAACGAGCAGGTGTTCAACGAGATGAAGGACGCCGTGGATATGGGCGTGAACTCGTTCAAGCATTTCATGGCCTACAAGGGCGCGCTGATGGTCGAGGATGACGAGATGTTCGCCAGCTTCAAGCGCTGCCGCGAGTTGGGTGCCTTGCCCATGGTGCATGCCGAGAATGGCGACTTGGTGGCGGCGATGCAGGAGCGGCTTTTGTCGGAGGGCAAGACCGGGCCAGAGGCCCATGCCTATTCCCGCCCGCCCGAGTTCGAGGGCGAGGCGGCCAACCGTGCCATCACCATTGCCGATGCGGCGGGCACGCCACTTTATATCGTGCATGTGTCCTGCGAGCAGGCGCATGAGGCGATCCGGCGCGCACGTCAGAAAGGAATGCGGGTGTATGGCGAGCCGCTGATCCAGTTCCTGACGCTGGACGAAAGCGAGTATTTCAATACCGATTGGGACCATGCGGCGCGGCGGGTGATGTCGCCGCCTTTCCGGAACAAAGAGCATCAGGACAGTCTTTGGGCGGGCCTGCAATCGGGCAGCCTGCAGGTGGTGGCAACGGATCACGCGGCGTTTTCCACGGCGCAAAAGCGCATGGGCGTGGATGATTTCACCAAGATCCCCAACGGGTCCAACGGGTTGGAGGAGCGCCTGGCCGTGCTTTGGACCGAAGGAGTGGAGACCGGCCGCCTGACGCCACAGGAATTCGTCGCGGCGACCTCGACCAACGTGGCGAAGATCCTGAACATCTATCCAAAGAAGGGGGCGATCGTCGAAGGGGCGGATGCGGATATCGTGGTTTGGGACCCGAAGATCACCAAGACGATTTCCGTCAGCAACCACCACTCGGTGCTGGATTACAACGTCTTCGAAGGGTTCGATGTGAAGGCGCAAAGCCGTTATACTCTTAGCCGGGGCGAAGTGATCTGGGCATGGGGGCAGAACAGCCAGCCGCAGCCGGGGCGTGGGCGGTTCGTGCCGCGTCCGGCCTTTGCCGCGCCCTCGGTCGCGTTGTCGAAGTGGAAGGAATTGACCGCGCCGAAGATGATCAAGCGCGATCCGATGAATATTCCGGCAGGTATCTGATGCCGGACCGGGCGGGGGCGGGCTTGCCTGCCCCCGTTCTTGACAATACCGATGGGCTGGTGCGCGATGCACCTGGCAGTGGAGACTTGGAATTTGACCGACAATAGCGTGATCAGCGCCAAGGGGCTGAACCTGACCTTTCAAACCAACGACGGGCCGGTTCATGCGTTGAAGGACGTGGACCTGGACATTGAAAAGGGCGATTTCGTCAGCTTTATCGGCCCGTCGGGTTGTGGCAAGACGACGTTCCTGCGTTGCATGGCCGATTTGGAAACGCCCACGGGCGGGTCGATCACGGTTAACGGTGTGTCGCCCGAAGAGGCACGTAAGTCCCGCGCTTATGGCTATGTATTTCAGGCGGCGGGGCTGTATCCGTGGCGGACCATCGGTGGCAATATCCGCCTGCCGCTGGAGATCATGGGTTATAGCAAGGCCGAGCAGGCCGAGCGCGTGGCGCGGGTGCTGGACTTGGTGGAGCTGTCGGGTTTTGAAAAGAAATTCCCTTGGCAGCTGTCGGGCGGGATGCAGCAGCGCGCCAGTATCGCACGGGCGCTGGCCTTTGATGCGGATATCCTGCTGATGGACGAGCCTTTCGGCGCGCTGGACGAGATCGTGCGCGATCACCTGAATGAACAACTGTTGAAACTATGGGACCGGACCGGCAAGACAATCGCCTTTGTCACCCACTCGATCCCCGAAGCAGTCTATCTGTCCACCAAGATCGTGGTGATGAGCCCGCGCCCTGGGCGTATCACCGATGTGATCGAAAGCACCCTGCCGTGCGATCGGCCATTGGATATACGCGATACGCCGGAATTCCTGGAAATTGCCCACCGCGTGCGCGACGGGCTGCGGGCGGGGCATGCTTATGATGGGTGACGCTCGACTCATGGAAACTGCGTGGGGCGCGGACATTCCCGCCCGCCCCCCGCGCCAGCCTCGCTTTGCTTTTGAGGTCGCGAGTCTCTTCACTGTTCACGGTCATCGGCTCCTCAGCCTGTACCGTGCTTGGATGAACCACGAAAATCCTTTCATTGTTCTTAAAATACCTAAGAAACAGCGTATAAACGAGCGTTGCGAATTAGGTATTTACAGAACAATGAAAGCACAGGAGGCCACGGCATGAGGCAGTCAGTGTTGCCTGTTCTAACCGTTGTCGCTTTGATTTTCGGGCTTTGGTACGGGGCGGCGGTGGCGCTGAATGCGCCGTGGGCGCGTGATCAGGCGCAGCGTGCGGGTGTGGAACTGTCGTTTTCCGAATTGGTGGCGGACACCTGGGCGCAAAAAAAGCCCAAGCTGCCAGCGCCGCACCAGGTGGCGGTGGAAATCTGGAATACAACGGTGGAGAAGAAGATCACCTCGAAGCGGTCCTTGGTGTATCATTCGTGGATCACCCTGTCGGCGACGCTTTTGGGGTTTGCGCTGGGCACGGGGTTGGGCATCGCCCTGGCCGTGGGGATCGTGTTCAACCGCACAATGGATATGAGCGTGATGCCGTGGATCATCGCCAGCCAGACCGTGCCCATTCTGGCGGTGGCGCCGATGATCATCGTCGTTTTGAACGCGGTTGGCGTGTCGGGGCTTTTGCCCAAGGCCATCATCTCGATGTATTTGTCGTTCTTCCCCGTGGTCGTGGGCATGGTGAAGGGGCTGCGCAGCCCTGATGCGATGCAGCTGGACCAGATCCGGACGTGGAATGCATCTACTTCGCAGGGGTTTTGGAAGCTGCGTCTGCCGTCTTCGATGCCGTATCTGTTTGCCTCGCTCAAGATCGCCATGGCGGCGTCCTTGGTGGGGGCGATTGTGGGCGAGTTGCCCACGGGTGCCGTGGCCGGACTGGGCGCGCGTTTGCTGGCGGGGTCGTATTACGGCCAGACCATCCAGATATGGAGCGCGCTGATCATGGCCGCTGCTTTGGCGGCGGGGCTGGTGGCGCTGATCGGGGTGATCCAGCGGGTCGCCCTTAAACGGATGGGGATGGCGTGATGGGCTGGATCGTTTTCGGTATCGCCGTTTGGCTGGCGGGCTGGTGGGCCAATGTGCGCCTGTCCACCCTGTCGGGCAATCGCGCCGTGGCGCTGGCGGTGCCGCTGATTTTCGGCGCTGTGCTCATCCTGATGTGGGAGGCCGCCGTGCGCGGTTTCGGCATCAATCCGGTGCTGCTGCCGGCGCCTTCGGCGATTGCGGTTCGGTTCGCCTCGTCCACGCATATCCTGTGGCAGGATTTTGTGCAGACCGTGTTAAAGGGAGCCTTGTCGGGCTATGTCATCGGCTGCGGTGCGGCCTTCATGACGGCCATCGTGGTGGACCGGTTCGATTTCCTGCGCAGGGGCCTTTTGCCGGTGGGTAATTTCGTGGCCGCCTTGCCGATCATCGGTATGGCACCGATCCTGGTCATGTGGTTCGGGTTTGACTGGCAATCCAAGGCAGCGGTCGTGGTGGTCATGGTGTTCTTCCCGATGCTGGTGAACACGGTCGAGGGGCTGCGCGCCACCGATGCCATGCAGCGCGATTTGATGCACACCTATGGGGCCAGCTATTGGCAGGGTCTGGCCAAGCTGCGCCTGCCGGCTGCCATGCCTTTCATCTTCAACGGATTGAAGATTGCCACCACGCTGGCGCTGATCGGTGCGATCGTGGCGGAGTTTTTCGGCTCTCCCATCAAGGGGATGGGGTTCCGGATTTCCACCAGCGTCGGCCAGTTGGCGCTGGATCTGGTCTGGGCCGAAATCGTGGTGGCCGCCATCGTGGGATCGGCGTTTTATGGCGGGGTCGCATTGCTGGAAAAGGCAGTGACCTTCTGGCACCCGTCGCAACGAGGCAGAACATAACGAGCTGAAAATACAGTGATAACAAAGCCAATAGAAAAGCCAACAAGGAGAGAAATGATGAAGACATTTGCAAAGGGATTGGGCCTAGCCGCCATGGGCATGTGGGCCGGTATGGCGCAGGCAGCGGACGAGGTCACGCTGCAGTTGAAATGGGTCACGCAGGCCCAGTTCGCGGGCTATTACGTGGCGCAGGACAAGGGGTTCTACGCGGAAGAAGACCTTGATGTCACGATCAAGCCGGGCGGGCCGGACATTGCCCCCGCGCAGGTGATCGCGGGCGGCGGCGCTGACGTGGTTCTGGACTGGATGCCCTCGGCCCTGGCCAGCCGCGAAAAGGGTCTGGCGCTGGTGAACATTGCGCAGCCCTACAAATCGTCCGGCATGATGCTGACCTGCCGCAAGGATGCGGGCATTGAATCGCCCGAGGATTTCCTCGGCAAGACGCTGGGCGTGTGGTTCTTCGGCAATGAATACCCGTTTCTGTCGTGGATGAGCAAACTTGGCATTTCGACCGAGGGTGGCGACGATGGCGTGACGGTTCTGAAGCAGGGTTTCAACGTCGATCCGCTACTTCAGGGCCAGGCGGCCTGCATTTCGACCATGACCTATAACGAATACTGGCAGGTGATCGACGCCGGCCTGAAGCCCGAGGATCTTGTGGTCTTCAAATACGAGGATCAGGGCGTCGCAACGCTGGAAGACGGCATGTATGTGATGGAGGAGAACCTGAACGATCCGGCCTTCGTCGACAAGATGGTGCGTTTCGTGCGTGCCTCGATGAAGGGTTGGAAATACGCCGAGGCGAACCCGGACGAGGCCGCGGATATCGTGCTGGAAAACGACGCATCGGGTGCGCAGACCGAGGAACACCAGCGGCGCATGATGCGCGAGGTGGCCAAGCTGACCGCCGGATCGAACGGCGCGCTTGACCCCGCCGATTACGAACGCACGGTGCAATCGCTGCTGTCGGGCGGGTCCGATCCGGTGATCACCAAGGCGCCCGAAGGCGCTTGGACCCATGTGATCACCGATGCCGCGTTGAAATAAGCCAGCCTGTTTCAAGCGAAGGGCCGTCCAGATGGGGCGGCCCTTTTTCTTGGCCCGTATTTTCTGTTTGGCGTCAGTCCGTGTCGCGGTCCAGCGCGATTCGCTGCAACAGGTTGACCAGCGTTTCACGCTCTTGCGGGCTAAGCCCGTCGGTCAGACGCTTTTGAATTTCGACCACCACGGAACGGGTGCGGTCCAGTATCGCCGCGCCTTCCTGTGTCAGTTCCAGAACTCGCGCGCGCCGGTCGGTTTTGGACTGTTCGCGGCGCAGCAACCCTTTTTCCACCAGCCGGTTGATGACCCCGCCCATGGTGGCCTTGTCGCAGGCCGCCTGCCGCGCGACCGTGGCCTGGTCGATCCCCGGATGGGCCTGCACGGCGGCAAGGGCGGCGAATTGAAATGGTGTCAGATCAATGGCTTGGTCGGCCATTGCCTCGGCGAAGATGGCGGATGACACTTGATGTGCGCGGCGGATCAGGTGGCCCGGCATCGACTGGAATTCGAACATATTCGCGGTCTTTCTTTCATTTTTCTGGCATTTTGTTATAACTGACCATACGGTCGGTTTTGTATTGCGTTGACGTGGCGGGGTTCAGATTGTTATGCTTCATAACTAAATTGCGCTCTGCGGAATGGTAAGCGCACATCCTTTATTCACATTCGTGCAATATGGTATGTATGCATCCTATATCATGTGACGCAATACAGACCTTTGGGAGGAGGCACCATGTCGGAACAACTAGGCATGCTGGAAGAGCTGCCGCTGGATTACCGCGACGAAATGCAAAAGGCCGGGATTGCGCCCCTGTGGCCGATGATGCGCAAGGTGTTGCCGCATGGCAAGCCGGACCCTGTTACCAAGCCGTCCTACTGGAATTTCAATGACTTGCGCCCGCTGCTGCTGCGTGCGGGCGAATTGACCCCGGTGGAAAAAGCCGAACGCCGCGTGCTGGTCATGTCCGATCAGGGGCGCGGCACGGGGGCGATGCAGGCGACTTCCTCGATCTATATCGGGATGCAATTGCTGCTGCCGGGCGAAACCGCGCCGGCGCACCGCCACACGCCATCCGCCGCGCGGATCATCGTTGAAGGTAAGGGTGGCTATACTGTGGTGGATGGGGAAAAGCTGCCGATGAACCGCGGCGACCTGGTGCTGACACCGGGCGGCGACTGGCACGATCACGGCCACGAAGGCGACGAGCCGATGATCTGGCTGGACGCGCTGGACCTGCCGCTGTTCGTCTACCTGGAAGGGTCATATGCCGAAGAGGCCGACCTGCAAGCGCAGCGCAACCGCCCCGACAGCGCCATGGTCGAATACCTGTCCGCCGGTCTGAAACCGTCGAAGCGCGGCCGCGCCGCCGTGCGCCGCTACCCGATGATGCGCTTCCCGTGGGACCGGACAGAGGCCGCCCTGCGCGAGATGGCGAAATACACCGATGGCCCGGCCGAGTTGGACTATATCAACCCCGAAACCGGCGAGGACGTTCTGCCCACCATGGGCTTTACCGCGATGATGATCCGCCCCGGTGAAACCGTCAGCCCGCCTTTGTCGTCTTAAACCGCCGTGTTTCATGTGATTGGCGGAAACGGCGAAACGACCGTTGATGGTTGCAAAATTGCGTGGTCTGAACGGGACACTTTCACCGCGCCGGTTTTCGCAGAAATCGACCACACCGCGGGGGACGAACCCGCATTCCTGATCCGCGTGCATGACCGCCCGCTTCAGGAAAAGCTTGGATACTACGAGGAACGCGCACGATGACCGCCATTTTCGACATTCCCCCCCAGCCGCAGGTTCCGATCGCCGGCAACGACAAGACCTTTCCGGTGCATCGGATTTTCTGCGTCGGGCGCAATTATGCCGCCCATGCCGCTGAAATGGGCCACGAGGTGGACCGCGAGGCACCGTTCTATTTCTGCAAGACGCCCTCGGCCATCTGTCACACGGGCAGCACCATCCCCTATCCGCCGGGGACCGAGAATTACCATCACGAGATGGAATTCGTCGTTGCCATCGGCAAGCCCGCCTTTCGCGTGGCCGAAAAGGACGCGATGGATGTGGTGTTCGGCTATGCCACCGGCCTGGACATGACGCGACGTGACCGCCAGCAGGACGGCAAGGACAAGGGCCGCCCCTGGGATCTGGGCAAGGATTTCGAGGACAGCGCTGTGATCGCCCCGATCACCCCAGCCGCCGATTTCACCATTGGCACGCAAAAGATCGAAATGACTGTCGGGGGCGAGATGAAGCAAGAGGCGACGCTGGACGAGCTTATCTGGTCGGTGCCCGAAATCATCGCGCATCTGTCGCGCTATTATCACCTGCAGCCGGGCGACCTGATCTATACGGGCACGCCGTCGGGCGTGGGCAAGGTGGTGGCTGGCAACACCATTCACGGCACGATCGACGGGCTGGCGCCGGTCGATCTTACTATCGGCGCGGCGGAATGAAGTTTCACGGCTATTTTCGCAGCTCTTCGGCCTATCGCTGCCGGATCGCGTTCAACCTGAAAGGGGTGACGCCGGATTTCGTTCCGGTTCACCTGCCTTCGGACGCGCATACGGGCGCGGATTTTGCCGCTTTGAACCCGCAAAAGCTGGTGCCCGCGCTGGAGTTGGACGGGGGCGCGGTGCTGACGCAATCGCTGGCCATCATCGAATGGCTGGACGAAACCATGCCGGGCCCTGCGCTGCTGCCGCAAGACGCGGTCGCGCGGGCACAGGTGCGGGCGCTGGCGCAATTGATCGCCTGCGAGGTTCACCCGCTGCAAAACCTGCGCGTGCTGAAATACCTGCGCGAGGAGATGGCCCAACCCGAGGAGGCCGTGAGCGCCTGGCTGAACCGCTGGCTGACCGACGGGCTGGAGGCCTGTGAAGGGCTGCTGGCGGGGCGAAGCGCCACGCCCTATGCCTTTGGCGAGGAGCCGGGGCTGGCGGATATTTGCATTGTGCCGCAAGTGTTTTCGGCGCAGCGTTTTGGGGTTGATATTTCGCATCTGACCCGCATCAATGCAATTTATGAACACTGCCAACTAAATTCGGCTTTCGCCAAGGCTGCGCCTGCGCAGCAGCCGGATTTCGCGGCATGAGGAGTGGCTGAAAGCAACTGCACGCCCGCCAGAACGGGCGGCACATGTAACGTCGATGTTGTTTCGTAGGGAGGAGACAAACATGACCTTTTTCAAAACCGCGCTGCGCGGTGCTGCCGCTGCTGCGATCATTGCCGCAAGCGCATCTTTTGCCATGGCGCAGGAGGTGACGTTGAAGCTTCACCAGTTCCTGCCGCCGCAGGCCAATGTGCCGAAACTCGTGCTGGATATCTTGGCCGACAAGATCGAAGCGGACAGCGAGGGCCGTATCAAGATCGAGCGTTACCCTTCGATGCATCTGGGTGGCAAGCTGTCCGAGCTGATGGATCAGGTGACGGACGGCATCGCCGATATCGTCTTGGCGGTGAACGGGTTTACCCCCGGCCGCTTTCCCCGGACCGAGGTGTTCGAACTGCCCTTCATGGTGACGGATGCGCGTGCTGCTTCCTCGGCCTATTGGCAGCTGTTCGAGGCGCACATGAAGGACACCGATTTTCAGGACGTGAAAATCCTTGGCACCTTTGCGCATGGACCCGGCATGTTGCACACCAAGAACCCGATCGCCACGCCCGCCGATCTGAACGGGCAGAATATCCGTGGCGGCTCGCGGCTTGTGAACCAGTTGCTGGAAAAGCTGGGTGGGTGCCCGTGGGCGTGCCCGTGACCGCCATCCCCGAGGCCCTGTCCAATGGGGTGATCGACGGCACGACAATTCCGTGGGAAGTGACCCCGGCGCTGAAAGTGTCGGAACTGGTGCATAACCACACCGAATTCGACGGCCCAGCGATCTATAACCTGACCTTCGTTCTGGCGATGAACAAGGGCAAGTATGCAAGCCTGCCCGACGACCTGAAAGCGGTGGTCGACGCGAATTCCGGGCTGGAATTTTCAATCTTCGCGGGCGGGGCGATGACCGATGCGGACAAGCCCGCGCGCCAGATTGCTGTGGACATGGGCAACAACATCATTTCCATTCCCGCCGAAGAGGCGAAAAAATGGGAGGAACTGGCCTTGCCGATCTATGATGCATGGGTTGCGGACATGCAGTCCAAGGGTATTGACGGCCGTGCGCTGATCGACGAGGCCCGCGCCCTGATGGCGGAGTATTCCACCGCAAACTGAACGATTTAACCGGAGCGGCCGGGCCAACCGGCCGCCCATTCAACTTGGGAGGAGAAACCAAATGAAACGTCGTAACCTTATGGGCCTTGTTGCAGGCACCGCAATGGCGCTGGCCATGGGCACCACTGCCATGGCACAGGAAGTCACGCTGAAAATGCACCAGTTCCTGCCCGCGCAGGCCAACGTGCCCAAGGACATCCTTGATGTCTGGGCCGACAAGGTCGAAGCGGAAAGCGAGGGCCGCATCAAGATCGAGCGTTACCCCGCCATGCAACTGGGCGGCAAGCCGCCTGAGCTGATCGGCCAGTTGGAGGACGGCATTGCCGATATCGTCTGGACCGTCGCGGGCTACACCCCCGGTCGTTTCCCGCAAGGTGAAGTGTTCGAACTGCCCTTCATGATGACCGATGCCGAGGCCACCAGCCGCGCCTATTGGGAATATGCCGAAGCGCATATGTTCGAAAACGAATTCGCCCCGTTCAAGCCGATCGCGCTTTGGGTGCATGGCCCCGGCCTGATCCACTCGAAAGAGCCGATCACCTCGGTCAAGGATCTGAACGGTGTGAAACTGCGCGCGCCGACCCGCGTGACCAACATGCTGTTCACCGACCTGGGCGCGACCCCCGTGGGCATGCCCGTTCCGGCCGTGCCCGAGGCGCTGTCGAAAGGCGTGATCGACGCCACCGTCATCCCCTACGAGGTGACTGCGGCGCTGAAAGTGTCGGAACTGGTGGGCAACCACACTGAATTCGGCAATTCGTCGCTGTATACCACCAACTTCATTTTCGCGATGAACAAGGACAAGTACGACGCGATGCCCGATGACCTGAAGGCCGTGATCGACGCCAATTCCGGCGCGGATGTGTCCGCATGGGCCGGCAAGACCATGCAGGCCGCCGACGGGCCGGCCAAGCAGGTCGCCGTGGACCGTGGCAACAACATCATCGTTCTGAACGATGAGCAGGTCGCCGAATGGCGCGAGGCCTCCAAGGGGGTCGAGGCCAAGTGGATCGAAGAGATGACCGCAAAGGGTTTCGACGGTGCCGCACTGGTCGCCGAAGCCAAAGAGCGCATCATGCTGAACACCAAATAAGCATTTGAAAAAAGGCCGCGGCGGGATGGCCTGCCGCGGCACACCAACACACCCCGAAACGGGGGGAGGTTTCCTTGCACAGGTTCATGTATGGGCTGGCCCGCTTCATGGCGATCTTGGGCGGTCTGGTTCTGTCCGCAATCATCGTTCTGGTCTGCATTTCGGTCATTGGCAGGCGTCTGAACACGCTGCTGCATACCGATTGGGTGCAGGGTATCTTGGGCAACGGCGCGCAATGGCTGCTGGATACGGGCATCGGCCCGATCCTTGGCGATTTCGAACTGGTCGAGGCTGGCACGGCTTTCGCCATCTTCGCCTTTATCCCGCTGTGCCAGATCACCGGCGGTCACGCGACGGTGGACATCTTCACCTCGCAGATGTCGGACCGGGTCAACCGGACGATCCAGGTTGTGGTGGAAATCGCCTTTGCCATCGTTCTGGTGGTGATCGCGTGGAAACTCTACGATGGGATGCAAGCCAAGATGCGCTATAACGAAACGACCTTCCTGCTGCAATTCCCGGTTTGGTGGTCTTATCTTGCCTCGCTGATCCCTGCCATTGTGGGTGCGGTCGTTGGCATTTACATGGCCGTTGTGCGGATCGGTGAATCCGTCACTGGCCGCACCTTGCTGAAAGTCGGCGGAGAGGTGGATCACTGATGCTGGACCTGACGAATTTCGAACTGGGGCTGGTGTCTTTCCCGCTTCTGCTGATCATGATCTTCCTGCGGGTGCCGATCGGCCTGTCGATGTTCCTGACCGGGCTGTTCGGCTACATGATGATCACCGGCGGCACCAACGTGCCCCTGAGCAAGCTGAAGAACGAGACCTATTCGACCTTCTCCAGCTATTCGCTGTCCATCGTGCCGCTGTTCCTGCTGATGGGCCATTTCGCCACTCGTGGCGGGATGAGCCAGGCCCTGTTCAAGGCGGCAGAAAGCTTCCTTGGGCACAGGCGCGGGGGCGTCGCCATGGCCGCCGTGGGCGCCTGTGCGGGCTTTGGTTCGATCTGCGGATCGTCGCTGGCGACCGCCGCCACGATGAGCCAAGTCGCCCTGCCGGAACTGCGCCGCTATGGCTATTCGGGCGGGTTTTCCACCGCGACGCTGGCTGCGGGGGGCACGCTGGGCATCCTTATTCCGCCCTCGGTCATCCTGGTGATCTATGCCATCCTGACCGAACAGAACATCGCCAAGCTGTTCCTTGCGGCCTTCATCCCCGGCATTCTTGCGGCATTGGGCTATATGCTGACCATTTCCGTCTACGTGCGGATGCACCCGGATGCGGCGGGCGTGCGCCCGGCGGTTCCGTGGCACGAACGCCTGCGCAACCTGCGCGATGTCTGGCCGGTGCTGGTGGTGTTCGTGCTGGTTGTCGGCGGCATCTATCGCGGCTGGTTCACCCCGACCGAAGGCGCGGCCATCGGTGCGGCGGGCACCGGTCTGATTGCGCTGTTCAACGGCGGGCTGAATTGGGCCACGCTGATGGAAAGCTTCATCGCGACGGCGCGTTCCTCGGCGATGATCTTTTTCATCGTGCTGGGCGCGGGGTTCTATAACGGGTTCCTTGCGCTGTCCCGCGTCCCGCAGGAGTTGTCCGACTGGGTCGGCACGCTGGGTTATAGCCCGTGGATCATCCTGACCATGATCCTTGTGCTTTACCTTGTGTTCGGCTGCCTGATGGACAGCCTGTCGATGATCCTGCTGACCATCCCGATCTTCTTTCCGATCATCCAGATGCTCGACTTTGGTCTGAACCCCGAAGAAACAGCGATCTGGTTCGGTATCATCGTGCTGATCGTGGTCGAGGTGGGGCTGATCACACCGCCTGTGGGGATGAACCTGTTCGTCATCAACTCGATGGACCGGCTGACCCCGATGGTCGAAACCTACAAGGCGGTCATGTATTTCGTGGCCTCGGACATCCTGCGCGTGATCGTTCTGGTGGCCTTCCCCGGCATCACGCTGTTCCTGCTGCGCGTGTTGCACTGACCTGTCGCGGGGCCGCCTGCGCGTGGCCCCGCCGACCATTTGAACCGACCCCATTCCCGCCGTGGCCCTCCGTGCCCCGGTCCTGATCCTGCTGCACCCGTTTCGGTGCGGCCCCCATTCTTGCGGTCCGATGACGGGCCCAACCCAAAGGATATGCCGTGAGCAAAGACACCATCCTGATTGCAGGCGGCGGCATTGGCGGGTTGGCCACCGCCATGGGGCTTGCGCAAAAGGGCATCCGCTCTTTGGTATTGGAAAAGGCGGCTGAACTGGGCGAAATCGGCGCGGGCATCCAGCTTGGCCCCAATGCGTTTCACGCCTTTGACTACCTTGGCGTGGGCGATCGTGCCCGCGACATGGCCGTCTATATCGACAACCTGCGCCTGATGGACGCGATGAGCGGGTCCGAGATCACGCGCATCCCGCTGGACGAGGCATTCCGCGTCCGGTTCAAGAACCCCTACGCGGTGATCCACCGCGGCGACTTGCACGGGGTGTTCCTGAAATCCTGTCTGGAAAACGACCTGATCGAGCTGCGCACCAATTCCGGCGTCGAAAGCTATGAGCAGGACGGCGCCAGCGTGACCGTGACCCTGACGAATGGCGAGCGTGTGACCGGCAAGGCGCTGATCGGGGCGGATGGCTTGTGGTCGAACATCCGCAAGCAGCTGGTCGGTGACGGCGCGCCGCGCGTGTCGGGCCACACCACCTATCGCAGCGTGATCCCGACCGAGGAAATGCCCGAGGAACTGCGCTGGAACGCGGCCACGCTTTGGGCCGGGCCGAAATGCCATATCGTGCATTACCCGTTGTCCGGCTGGAAACTGTTCAACCTTGTCGTGACCTATCACAACGACGCGCCCGAACCCGTGGCCGGCAAACCCGTCAGCCATGACGAGGTGCACAAGAGGTTCGAACATATCGCAGAACTGCCCCGCCAGATCATCGAAAAGGGCAAGGACTGGAAGCTGTGGGTGCTGTGCGACCGCGACCCGATCCAGAACTGGGTGGACGGGCGCGTGGCCCTTCTGGGTGATGCGGCCCACCCGATGCTGCAATATTTCGCGCAAGGTGCCTGTATGGCGATGGAGGATGCCGTGGCCCTGTCGCATGGCATGGGCCAGAATTCAGGGCAGGGGGGCGATTTGGAAGCCACCTTGCAGGACTATCAAGTCAAGCGCCGGCTGCGCACTGCCCGTGTGCAGCTGCAATCGCGCTGGATCGGTGAAAACATCTATCACCCCGCGGGGGGGCACACCGACCTGCGCAATGCCATCATGTCGGAAAAGACGCCCGAACAATGGTATGATGCGGTGGACTGGATCTATGGCGGCACCGGCCTTGCGGACGGGCGTGACGCGATTTCCTGACCCTGTGCGGCGGGGGCGTGCCCTCGCCGCGATGCGGCGTAATCACCTTATTGCATGAAGACCGTAAAGTAGTTATGGATCATAGCAATAAGCGGATGAAAGAGAGCACATGACCGAGATCCTGAAAGTGGACATCGACGGCCCGATCGCCGTTTTGACCATGAACCGCCCTGAAAAGCGCAATGCCATGAACGACGGGTTGCTGCACGCGCTCGACGCCTTCTTTTCGACCCCGCCCGAAGGGGTCAAGGTCGTGGTGCTGACCGGCACGGCGGGGCATTACTGCTCCGGTCTCGATCTGTCGGAACAGGTGCAGCGCGATGCGGAGCAGACCATGCGCCATTCGCGCGGCTGGCACGCGATCATGGAGAAAATCCAGTTCTCGGGCCTGCCCGTGGTGTCGGCCATCTTTGGCGCGGCCATTGGTGGCGGGCTGGAACTGGCCACCTCGACCCATGTGCGCATTGCCGAGCCTTCGACCATTTTTCAACTGCCCGAGGGGCGGCGCGGAATATACGTGGGCGGCGGTGCCTCGGTCCGTGTGGGCCGTATTCTGGGCGCTGACCGCATGATCGAGATGATGCTGACGGGCCGCAAATACGGTGCCGACGAGGGCAAAGCCCTTGGCCTGTGCCACTATTCCGTCGACGAGGGAGAGGCCCTGCCCATGGCAATGGACCTGGCCGGCAAGATCGCCCGCAACGCGGGCCTGTCGAACTATGTCATGATCCACGCGCTGTCGCGCATCCAGGATATGTCGCATGCCGATGGCTTGTTCACCGAAAGCCTGTGCGCCGCGCTGACGCAAACCAGCCCGGATGCCGAGGAAGGGTTGAAAGCCTTTCTTGAAAAACGCGCGCCCGCGTTCCGGTAAGCCCATGCGAAGACCCGCCCCCAACATGGAAAACCCGCTTGATACCGGCCTGCGCGATTTCATCGGGTATAACCTGCGCCGCGCATCAAACGCGGTGATGTCCGATGCCGCCCGCGTGCTGGAACCACTGGGCTTGCGCGTGACCACCTTTTCCGCCCTGTCGGTGATCTGCGACACGCCGGACGTGACGCAAAGCCACCTTGCCGCGACGCTGAACATGGAACGGTCGAATACCGTCCTGATCATCGATGCGCTGGAACAGGCCGGTCTGATCGGGCGGCACCGGATGGAAAGCGACCGCCGGTCCTATGCGCTGCGTGCCACGCTGAAGGGCATCCAGACCCGCAAGGAGGCTGTCGCCGCGCTGGCCAGCCACGAGGACCGCCTGTTCGCACAGCTCGATGCGGCGGAGCGCGCGCAGCTTGTCTTGCTCTTGCGCCGGATCGAAATACCCGAATGACGTGATGGGCTTGAGGGAGGAGACCATGACAATGACCACAGACACCAGCGCAGTGACCGCGCCGCATTCGGTCCGCACGAAAACCCGCCCTGACGGCGCGCTGATCCTGCGCTCGGGGCACCAGATGGGCCCCGGGTGGACCGCACCTCGGACTGGCTGCACAACTGGGCCGAACGCACCCCCGATGCGGTGTTCATCGCCCAACGATCCGGCACCGGCTGGCGCGAGGTCACCTATGCCGAGGCGCTGCAAATCACCCGAAACCTGGCCATCTGGTTGCTGGACCAAGGGCTTGAGGGGAAGGGACCGATCGCGATCCTGTCGGGCAATTCGGTGGATCACGGGTTGCTGTCGCTGGCCGCGCAATACGCGGGCCTCGCCACCGCCCCCGTGGCCGAGCAATACTCGCTGATTCCCGGTGCCCATGACCGCTTGGTCCATGTGATCGAACTGATCCAACCGGGGCTGTTATTCACGGATGACGCCGCCCGCTATGGCGAGGCGCTGATGCTGCCTGCGCTGAAAGAAATTCCGGTGCTGACCTCGCGCCCCGATGGTGCGCCACGCCCCGTTGCCGCGATGCAAGATGCCCTGCGCGGCGGCGCATCGGATGTGGATGCCGCCCGCGCGGCCGTCACGCCCGACACGCTGGGCAAGGTGCTGTTCACCTCTGGTTCCACCTCGCATCCCAAGGGGGGTGATCACTACCCACCGGATGATATGCGTGAACCAGACCCAGATCGCCGACGCCTTTCCGGTGCTGCGCGCGCGCCCACCGAAAATTCTGGACTGGCTGCCGTGGAACCACGTCTTTGGCGGCTCGCACAACTTCAACATGATGCTCGCAAATGGCGGCGCGCTGTATATCGATGATGGCAAGCCGACCGATGCGCTGTTCCCGCGCAGCCTTGAAAATATGCAGATGCATACCGGCACGCTGGCCTTCAACGTGCTCATGGGCTTTGCCCGCCAAGTGGCGGCCCTGCGCCAAGATGCGGATCTGCGCCGCCGCTTCTATACCGGCCTCGATTTCACCTTCTACGCGGGCGCGTCCCTGCCGCAGGACATCTGGGATGCTTTGGGCGACATGGCGCGCGAGGTCACCGGATCCGTGCCGCTGATGGTGTCCTCCTGGGGGATGACCGAAACTGGCCCTGCCACTCTGATCACGCATGAACGGGTGGGCCGCTCCGGTATCGTTGGCGTGCCCATGACGGGCACGGAAATCAAACTGATCCCTGATGACAACCGATACGAAGTCCGCGTCAAGGGCCCGAACATCATGCCGGGCGATTTCAACGCACCGAAAAAAGCCGCCGAAAGTTTCGACGACGAAGGCTTCCTGATCACCGGCGACGCCATGAAATTCGTCAACCCCGATGACGATGACCGCGGCCTCAGCTTCGATGGCCGCATTTCGGACGATTTCAAACTGACCTCGGGCACATGGGTGCGCGTTGCCGCCCTGCGCGGGCAGCTGATGACCGCGCTTGACGGGCTGGCAGGTGACATCGTGATCACCGGGCAGGACCGTAGTGAACTGGGCGTTCTGATCTTCCCCGCCACCCCGATGGCAGGTGAAAACGGCGCTGTCACCGACCCGGAATTCACCGCGAAAATCACCGCCGCGCTTGCCCCGCTTGCCAAGGCCACAACCGGCTCCTCGACCCGGGTGGGCCGCGCTATGGTGCTGGCCGATCCGCCCAGCCTCGAAGCGCATGAAATGACCGCCAAGGGCAACCTGAACACCCGCAAACTGCTGCAAAATCGCGCCGAACTGGTCGCCCGCCTTTACGCCGATGGCCCCGGGCGCGCTGATCTTCTGATTTTCGTTTTGCCAACAATACTCCCGCCGGAGGCTCCCGCCCCATCCACTTGAAAGGACGCCCGAACATGGTTGATCTCTCCAAGGTCCGCGCCATCGACATCCACACCCATGCCGAGGAACCCTGCGGCTGCCATGCCGACGACGGGTATGATGACCTGCAATCCACCATGGCGAAATATTTCCGCGCGCCGTGGGAACACCCGCCGACCATCCCCGAAACCGCGGCCCATTACCGTGAACAGAACATCGCCGCCGTGATCTTCCCCGTCGATGCCGAGCGCGAGACCGGTTATCGCCGCTACAACAACGACGAGGTGGCCGAACTGGTCGCGGAAAATTCCGACGTGCTGATCCAGTTCGGTTCGATCGATCCGTGGAAGGGCAAGATGGGCGTGCGCGAAGCAAAGCGCCTGATGCGCGACTATGGCGTCAAGGGTTTCAAGTTCCACCCTACCATGCAGGGCTTCTACCCGAATGACCGCATGGCCTATGAACTGTACGAGGCGATCCAGGACGAGGGTGGCATCGCGCTGTTCCACACAGGCCAGACCGGTGTTGGTTCGGGCATGCCCGGGGGCAACGGGATGCGGCTGAAATATTCCAACCCGATGTACATGGATAACGTGGCGGTGGATTTCCCCGACCTGAAAATCATCCTCGCGCACCCGTCCTTCCCTTGGCAGGAAGAGGCGCTGTCCGTGGCCCAGCACAAGCCCAATGTCTATATAGACCTGTCCGGCTGGTCCCCGAAATACTTCCCGCCAATCCTGGTGAAATACTGCAAATCGATCCTGAAGAAAAAGGTGCTGTTCGGGTCTGACTGGCCGATGATCACCCCCGAACGCTGGCTGTCCGATTTCGATAAGATCGACATCAAGGAAGAACTGCGCGAGGACATCATCAAGGGCAATGCCGCACGTCTGCTGGGCCTAGCATGACCCCGTTCAAGGCCCCTGTCGACGATATCCTGTTCACCCTTAGGGCCTGCGGGGCCGAAGGGTTGGACAGCTGGGATGACGATCTGATGACCCAGATCGCCGAAGCCTTCGCCAGCTTTGCCGAGGCAGAGCTGGCCCCGCTGGACGAGCCCTCGGACAAGCAGGGCGCGCGGTTTGAAAACGGCCGTGTGCGGATGCCGGACGGGGTTCGCGCCGCCATTGACGCCTATGCCGAACAGGGCTGGTGCGGGCTGACCGCGCCAGAGGAATTCGGCGGGCAGGGGTTGGACGGGTTGGCACTGACCATCACATCCGAGATTTTCTCGGGTGCGAACCATGCCATGCAAATGGTGACCGGCCTTTTGCCGGGGGCGATCCGCGTCTTGCAGAATTTCGGCTCTGATGCGCAGCAGGCCGCGCTGATCCCTGAACTGGCCGGAGGTGAACGGCTTTCGACCATGGCGCTGACCGAACCGGGCGCGGGGTCCGATCTGGGCCGCATCCGCACCCGCGCGACGCCCTCGGGCGATGGCTGGTCCATCACCGGCGAAAAGATCTTTATCTCGAACGGCGATCAGGACATCCGCAACAAGATCCTGCACCTGGTTCTGGCCCGCACCGGCGCGGCCGATAGCGGTGTGAAGGGCCTGTCGCTTTTCGCCTGCCTGTCCGACCGCGCCGATGGCAGCCGCAACCCCGTCAAGGTCACGCGGATCGAGGAAAAGATGGGCCTGCATGGCAGCCCTACCTGTCAGATGGCCTTTGACGGGGCCGAGGCGCAGTTGATCGGCGAAGAGGGCGCAGGCCTGAAGGGCATGTTCTCGATGATGAACCACGCCCGGATCGGCGTGGCCCTTCAAGGCGTGGCCCATGCCACCCGCGCCCATGCCATCGCCGCCGCATATACGGCCGAACGCCAGCAGGGGCGCGGGGCCGATGGCAAGCCCGTCACGCTGGACCAGCATCCCAACTTGGCCCATATGCTGGCCGAGGCGCGGGCGATATCGCTGCTGGGGCGGGCCATCACCCACACCGCCGTGATCGAACTGGAGCGTGGAGCCAATCCTGCCCTTGTTGATTTCCTGACCCCCGTGGCCAAGCATTTCTGCTCCAAGGGTGGCAGCCGCGCCGCCGATCTGGGGATGCAATGCCTTGGCGGCTATGGCTACCTGAACGAATACAGGGTCGAACAGACATGGCGCGACGCCCGCATCACCCGCATCTACGAGGGCGCAACGGCCATCCATGCCTTGACCATCGCGGGCCGCATGGCGCAAAGCCCCGCAGGGGATGCCTTTGCCAATTTCTGGGCCGCACGCGTGGATCCGGCCGATCTGGCGATCTGGCAAGAGGGGCGCGCGGCCCTGACCAACCCGCCCGAACAGGCCGAGGATTTCATGGCCCTGACCGAATGGCTGCTGTGCCGTGCGCTGGCACCGTTGTTCGACGGGCACGCTGGCGCGCCGGCCGTGGCACGCTACATCGACCGGCAGGCATATCTTGGCCCCCTGTCGCGGGACCGGCTGGCCGGCTGACGGGCGGGCCGCGCAGATCGTCGGCATATCCCCGTCGAAAAAACAAACACCTAGTGTTCCGCGCCTGACATAGGATTCCCAGGCACGTCCCACTGTGCCATGGTCGGCGGATGAGACGCTCCGACATCTGCCTTTACCTTGGCCCCGCC